>JAEEGL015704782.1_pt1 | contig 53497 bp, 39 predicted proteins | sample 9134231 | NCBI WGS metagenome assembly JAEEGL01 (sample SAMN16246548, study PRJNA631951) | gut metagenome | biome: gut microbiome; feature: rumen; material: fiber-attached | host: Bos | place: Iran: Karaj | collected 2018-10 | reverse complement strand
TTGGGGTAAAACAAATGAAATCTGATAATTATATTATAAAGAAAAGATAAAATAAACAAGTAGCGTGCAAAAAATGGAAGGACAATCAGAATTGACATTTGATAAATTGGTTGATAGAATCATTGTTGTGGATGATTCGCTCCGTCAGCAGGCGGCACATGCTGTCAATTGTCTGCTCACCTCTCGTAATTGGCTTATTGGATATTATATTGTAGAGTTTGAACAAAATGGGGCTGATAGGGCTCAATATGGCGAACAACTACTTAAAAATTTAGCTAAGCGTATCGGTCGCAAAGGCATGGAATGGAGACGCCTTTATGAATATAGATTATTTTACAGCGTTTATCCACAACTAAAAGATGAAATCTTGTCTTATTTTCGTGGGCAACGACAAAATATTCTCAATGATAGAAGTTTAGGGTCACTGACTGCAATGTCATATATGCTTGAAAATGATGATTCTACAATATTGCGACCAATGGTCGCAATATCTCGAGAGTCTTGGATGGTTTCGCCATCTCGTCTTTTCCATTGTATTAGTTATTCAAGCCTTCAGATACTGAGCGAAATCAAAGATTCGTTGAAAAGATCATTTTATGAGTATGAATTGATACAATATTGTTGGTCGAAACGACAACTTGATCATCAAATCTCTAGTCTCTATTATGAACGATCAGCTCTTTCAAAGAATAAAGATGCTCTAAAGAATTATATACAAAAGGAGACTGAGATAATGGATCTGAAGTATATCTTTAGAGATCCTATGACGCTTGATTTTTTAGATATTCCCAATAATGAAGTTTATACAGAAACAAAATTAGAGAATGCAATTCTAAATAATCTCCAAAAATTTTTGCTTGAATTAGGGCAGGGCTTTTGTTTTGAGGCACGTCAGAAGAGAATTTTGATTGATCATGATTATTTCAAGGCGGATTTGATTTTTTATAATCGTATACTTCATTGTCATGTTATCATTGACTTGAAGATAGACCGTTACCGTCATGAGTACGCTTCTCAACTCAATATGTATAAGAATTTTTATCGTCATGAAATGATGCAACCAGGAGATAATCCTCCAATTGGTCTCCTTCTATGTACGGACTATAGTGATACTTTGGTTAAATATTCAACAGAAGGACTTGATGACATATATGTAGGAAAATATATGTTTCAACTTCCGAAAGAAGAGGAAATCCGTCAATTTTTGATTGATAATATGCCTGTCATTGAAGATGATAAATAAGCGTCGAAGACGCGACACATCCCAGCCCAGGGTGTTAACCCTGGGCAATCGATGGCAATGATGGCAAATAATGGCGATCGATTGCAAACGATTGATGGTATAATTGGTAGGATGGTGTGGCGACCGATTGCAAACAATGGCGAAATCGGATGAAAATAAATCCAATAATAAGCCAATTGCCATAAGCGATAAGCTATTAGCCATTTGCCAAGTCATGAAATAACATTACATTATTAGGACTATGCTATATTCAATAGCTCATTTTTTTAAAAACAAATTCCCGTTTGTGTGGGACATTATTGATCTGATAAACTCGTTCTTCTTCTCTTTAAGATATGGGAAACGTTTAGCCAAAGTGTGTGGCAATCTGAACCTATCCAGAGAGAGCAGGGGCGGAGTAAGAGTCCTTGTGACGCCGTTGTCAGAGATCCCGACTGCAGAGATGGTTTTGTTTTTCGACAATCAGCCAGAAGAGGCGTATAAGTATTTCCGTCCGCATGGGTTTGATGCCGAAAACCTAAAAAAAATACAACGAAACAAATCGTTCTTAGCCTATGTGTTTCGTGAGGAGGGAAGCCAGAAAATAGTAGGATATTTTTTCCTGCGAAGTTTCTTCATGGGCACAGCCTATCGAGGCAGGATGGTGGACTGCGGTTATCAAAGCAAAGGGTTAGCCACCCTTGGCAACCAGTTGATGAACGAGATAGGTTTTGGCATAGGATTGCGTATCTTTGAAACCGTGTCACGGAAAAATATCGCATCCTACCGTTCGTCCATTGCCGCCAGCAAAATGAGGGTGGTAAAAGAGATGGGTAACGACGATGTGTTGCTGGAGGTTGTCAGGGAGAATCCTCCTTCAAGCGTTGAAGGCGCGACATGATCCTACTCAGTGGACGATGGTTTTCGAGATGAGAATGTTGGTGATCGTTTGGATGATGATGTGAACCACTGGAATTTGCAATTCGACAATCGAATTTTGGATAAAATTCCGTCTAATCAGAATATATAGTATTATAAAATTATATATTTTTGCAAAGTTTTTCGCCCGGACATATAGATGTTGAAGACGGACAACTTGACTTTTAATGAAAAAAATCAATAAAGAAAAAATCAAAAAGCCTAAAACAGCTTGATTCACAAAAAGATATCAGCTGTAAACAAAAATGATGGAGAATATGTTGCCATATATATCTTATGTGATAATTTTTGCGATCCTGCTTGTAGCGGAAGTGCTATATTTCAGAATAGCCGATAAATATGATATTATCGACAAGCCGAATCTACGTTCGTCGCACACTCAGATCACGCTTCTTGGAGGAGGTATCATTTTCATATTCGGAGCTATCCTTTATGCCATATTTTTTGGATTTAGATATCCGTGGTTCCTTTTGGGATTGCTTATGATCGGAGCGGTAAGTTTCTTGGATGACGTGAAGACGGTGCGTCCGAGATACAGATTGATGGTTCATTTTGCCGCCATGTTGCTGTTGTTCCAGCAGTGGGGCTATCTAGATCTCAGGTATTGGTGGTTCATAGCGGTAGGAATAGTGTTCTGCACAGGAGTGATCAACGTATATAATTTCATGGATGGAATCAATGGAATCACAGGAGGATATTCATTGTCTGTGCTGATACCGTTGATATTGTTGAATGAGGAGAGCCATTTCATCGACAGGAATCTGTTGATAGTGTTGACGATGAGTGTTGTGATCTTCTGTTTCTTCAATTTCCGCAAAAAAGCGAAATGTTTTGCTGGCGACGTGGGAGCAGTCTCGATAGCGTTTGCCATCGTCTTCCTGATAGGCAGATACGTGTCGTACACCGCTAATTTCTGGGCAGTGTTCCTGTTGTTGGTGTATGGCGTGGACGGATGTCTCACCATCTGTCACAGACTCTTGTTGCACGAGGACATCAGTATGCCGCATAGAAAGCATGCCTACCAGCTGATGGCAAATGAGTTGAAGATGCCTCATGTGTTAGTGTCGAGCATTTATATGGTGCTACAGTTGGTGATATCGTTGGGCGCTATTTTCTTGCCAGTCGATCAATACACATATTTCGCAATCGCTTCGGCAGTGTTGTGTGTGGCATACATTCTTTTCAAGATGAAATACTACCATCTACATGAGGAGTATTTGAAGTCTAAGGGCTTGTATGTCGAATGGAGAAAGAAGAAGAACGAGGTGATGGATAAATACAGTGAGGAGGATTAAAATCCGCCAATCTGTCTTGAGGTTTACTTCTAAGAATAATACATAAAATATGATAATAGATAAAAAATTTTTAGACAACTTGTTAGAATTGGCTGCAACCAGTGAGCGAAAACGAACGGCGTTTGATATGCGAACTGCGTCTACAGACAATTCCCAGCGTATAATCAACGCGATGATGCCTGGCACAATTGTCCCGATACATCGGCATGTCAAGACATCCGAATCGATGACGGTGCTTCGTGGTAAGTTGACGGAATTGTTTTTCGACGACAATGGCAACGAAACAGCTCGTTTTGAGTTGGGGCCGGCAACAGGCAATTTAATGGTTCAGATTCCGGCCGGCACATGGCATACTGTGGAAGTCAACGAACCATGCGTCATCTTTGAGGCAAAAGACGGAGCTTATGAGCCTGTCCAGCCAGAGGATATGATGCAGAGATAACACAAACAAGACAATTGAGCGCTGAAGATGTGGCATACTTCAGTCCAGTTGTTTCTTATTCGGTTTCTTCAATAAAAAAGAAATCGGAAAAATGGAATAAAATCTGACTGTAGAAGAGGATGATAGGTTTGGTCTTAGGAATGTGATGTTAGAAGTAAATAGTCCATTTGAAAAAATCTTCCATTAAAAGTGGAATTTAAAAAAACTTAAACGCACTTAATTGTCCAACTGCATAAACCGTTTGGATGTTAAGTGATTAACAAAAAGAATTAGAAATTGATAAGATATGCAAGACTACGGATTGGTCTCTATAATAATGCCTAACTGGAATTGTGCTGCTTTGATTGGCAATACGATTAACACGGTTTTGGCGCAAACGTATGAAAACTGGGAATTACTCATACAGGATGATTGTTCAAATGATAATTCAGAGGCATTGATCAAAGAAATTTCTGATGGTGATCCTAGAATCAAATTCGAGCGTAACTCCGATTTTTCAGGAGCTGCTGTTTCTCGTAACAATGCGTTGAAGAGAGCGAATGGCAGGTGGATCGCTTTCTTGGATTCTGATGACCTTTGGGAACCGGAGAAACTGGAGAAACAGTTGAGATTCATGGTGGATAATGATTATCATTTTTCTTACACCGGTTATCAGGAAATAGATAATAACGGGAATGAGACTGGATGTTTCGTTTCAGGGCCAAAACACATATCCAAGTTTGGAATGTATTCTTTCTGTTGGCCAGGCTGTTTGACTGTGATGTTCGACAGGAATGTGGTAGGACTGCTTCAGATCGCTGATATCAGAAAGAACAATGATTATGCCATGTGGCTGAAGATATGTCAGGTGGCTGACTGTCATCTGTTGGATGAGGTGTTGGCTAAGTACCGTCGAGGCCGTGTAGGAAGTGTCTCAACCCATGGTTGTATGACGATGATAACATGGCATTATAAGCTTTGGCATGAAGCGATGGGAAAGAATCCTGTTTCAAGTGTCTTTTGGACATGTATGAATCTTGTCTGTGGCTCATATAAAAAGTTACGCTATGTGAAGCGAAACTGATGGTTGTGATTAGAGTTTGTAAAAAAGAATAGATGTTACTTAAATGGATTTTCGACCGTTTGGTCGCGTTGATAGGTCTTTTGTTTGTATGGCCGATACTGCTGGTTGTGGCGGTGTTGGTCAAGATAAAGATGCCTGGTGGACCAGCATTTTTTACACAAAAGCGTGTGGGGAAAGACGGCGAGTTGTTTACTTGCCATAAGTTTCGTACAATGACAGTTGAGCACCACGGAAGCACTGTCAGTGTGGCGGGGGATTCTCGAATCACTCCGTTGGGCTCAAAACTCCGTCATTATAAGCTGGATGAACTTCCTGGGCTATGGGATGTGTTGGTGGGCAACATGTCATTTGTTGGCCCACGTCCGGATGTCCCTGGTTATGCGGATAAGTTGGAAGGAGACGACAGGATCGTATTGAAGTTAAGACCTGGAATTACAGGGCCTGCAACGTTGAAATACCGTAGAGAGGATGAGATGATTTCGGAGTATGTCGCGAAAAGACAGGCAGAGGGTGATTCCAGACCGATGCAGGAAATTGCTACTGAATATAATGACAAGGTAATTTATCCGGATAAAGTGAGACTGAACAAGTACTACTACCATCACTATTCATTCATCAAAGATATAGAGATGATATTCGCGACGGTATTGGGTTGGAAAGTCAAGTTTGCTGGAGAAGAGGTATAAAAAATTAAAACACATGATTATGGCTGAAGAAAGAAAAACAATTTATCTCTGTTTGGCTCACATGTCAGAGGAGGGAATTGAACAGAAATATGTAAAAGAGGCTTTTGATACCAATTGGGTTGTGCCAATGGGTCCAAATGTAAATGCATTCGAGCAGGATCTGGCAGATTTTGCAAATAAAAATAGCGACGGCAGTAAGCTTGACCGTAAGGTAGTATGTCTTTCTGCTGGAACAGCGGCAGTGCACCTTGCTCTGCTTGCTTGTGGAGTCGGCCCAGGCGATGAAGTATGTGTGCAGAGTTTCACATTCTGTGCCAGCTCACATCCTATCACATATCTAGGAGCGTCACCAATTTTTATTGACTCAGAGAAAGAGACATGGAATATGGATCCAGCTCTTCTAGAGAAGGCGATTGTTGAAAGAAAGGAGAAGACGGGAAAATATCCAAAGGCAATAGTTCCAGTTGCTCTTTACGGTATGCCATACAAGGTTGATGAGATTATGGCTATTGCCGATAAGTATGGTATTCCAGTGGTTGAGGATGCCGCCGAAGGAATGGGTTCACGTTATAATGGACAGGTGCTTGGAACATTCGGAAAGTTTGGTGTTCTCAGTTTCAATGGCAACAAGATGATCACCACATCAGGAGGTGGAGCTCTTATCTGTCGTGATGCTGAAGATGCCAACACTGTTATGTGGCGTGCCACTCAGGCTCGTGATTCTTATCCGTATTATCAGCATTCCGCTATCGGCTACAACTATCGTATGAGCAATGTGTGTGCTGGTATAGGCCGTGGTCAGATGACAGTGTTGGATAAGCATATAGCGCATCATAAGCATGTACAGGCATTGTATGAAGAGCTACTCAAGGATGTCAAGGGCGTTCATATTCATAAGCAGCCTGCGGATCCACGTTATGATGCCAACTTCTGGTTGTGTACAGCGACTATCGATGAAAATATCAAAATCAAAGGACAGGAGAATGTCTACAAAGAGGTGATAAAAACAGCAGTCGGAGGAGCTGCAGGAGTCATCAAGGCAGTAGACTCAGCCACAACAGATTGCCAGCCAAACGATAATGTTGAGGCTCTGCGAGTATACATGTTGGCAAAGAAGATAGAGTGTCGTCCAGTGTGGAAGCCAATGCACAAGCAGCCAGTGTATGCTAACGCAGTGGCGTATGTCAACGGTGTTTCTGAATCATTGTTTAAGATAGGATTCTGTTTGCCAGCTGGACCATACGTCTCAGACGATGATGTCCGTTATATCGTCGACAGCATCAAAGAAGCAATCGTAAAATAATCCCAGTGCTGTAAGCACGACAAAACATAGCCCAGGACGTAAGCCCTGGGCATTTTGTTTCAAATAAAAGATACAAATGAAAATCCAAGAACTAGAAACATATACACAAACACAGTTTGAAGATTTGAAGCGATTGATGACGGAATTGTCTGACAGAGTCATATTTTCAGAGCAAAAACTCGCAGATGTATTGTCAGACAGAAATTGCCATCTCTACGTCGTTCAGGAGAATGATCGGATCATTGGTTGTGCGACACTCTGTGTCTTTCATTCACCAACTGGAGCAAAAGCATCCATAGAAGATGTGGTTGTGTTGTCAGACTATCGAGGACAGCACCTTGGCAAACAGTTGATGGAATATGTGTTGGCAGAGGCTCAGAAGTTAGCACCGATAGAACTGCATCTGACGTCGAATCCCAAACGCATCGTCGCCAACCAATTATATCCATCCCTTGGCTTTGAGAGAAAAGAGACAAATTGTTATATTATGAATTTGTAATTCATAATGCATAATGCGTAATTGTTGGGATAATCCACACATCTGGGAATTCTCGTAGAGACGCACGGACGTGCGTGTAATAGGACGTGCGTGTAATGATCAATTCATAATGCATAATTCGTAATGCGTAATTGTCGGAGAATCCGTCTGTGGAATTGATTTTAATCGTAGGGGCGATCCCTTGTGGTCGCCCTTGTATTTGAAATAACGTGGTCGTCCAGATTGGATATAAATAAACGAAGAGATGTCGTATTACGGCGTCTCTTCTTCGTATTATGGCGTCTCTTCAGATGATCGCCAATGATGATGGGCAATACGTCGCAAGACGCTATGTACGTATCTGTACGACGAGATTCTGCTATGATGCGATTCCACACATACGTCGTCAGACGTTTAATATTGGTATTAACTACGTGATAATATAGGTGATATTATTTGGCAATGAAAGATAGGGATGTGATGCCACCATATACGTCGCTAGACGTTTAATATTGGTAGACACGATGATGGGATCCCCCCACACACATTTACCCCGTTTAGGGGTTATATCTAATAAACAAAAAAGACGCTGAAAAGCGTCTTTTTTTGTTGTCCTGCAAGGACTCGAACCCTGACAAGCAGTGCCAGAAACTGATGTGCTACCATTACACCACAAGACAATTATGTGTCAACCTCGGGTTGTTTCCCTCAATTGCGACGCAAAGGTAATGTTTAAATTTGAATGTACAAAGGAAAAATGAGGATTTTTTGAAAATTAGGTCTCTTTCTCTGTTTCTTATGTGAATAATGTGGAATGATACGTGGAATAGGGCAGAGTATAAAACAAAAAGACGAGGTTTCCCCCGTCTTTTTATAATATAGCATTACGCTTATTGAAATATCATTTATTCAAGTATTCGTCCATTGCGGCTGCAGCACGACGTCCGTCTCCCATAGCCAGGATCACTGTTGCTCCACCTCTTACGATATCACCTCCGGCAAACAACATTGGTATGCTGCTCTGCATGTTCTCGTTGACCTCGATAGTGCCTTTTCTGCCTACAGAAAGGCCTGCTACTGAGTTTGGAACGATTGGGTTTGGTGACACACCGATGCTGACGATAACTTCGTCGCAATCAATTTCTTCGATGGCTCCTGGAATCTCAACTGGGCTTCTACGTCCACTTGCGTCTGGCTCGCCAAGTTCCATCTTCTGCAAACGGACTTTTGTGACGCGTCCATTCTCGTCGCCGATATATTGGATAGGGTTGTGAAGAGTCATAAACTCAACGCCTTCCTCTTTTGCGTGGTGAACCTCCTCAAGACGAGCTGGCATCTCTTCCTCGCTACGACGATATACGATGATGGCTCTCTCTGCTCCCATTCTCAAGGCTGTACGCACTGAGTCCATGGCTGTGTTTCCACCTCCCACAACGACTACGTTCTTGCCCTTCAAAACAGGGGTGTCGGTATCTGGATTGCCTGCGTCCATTAGGTTGACGCGGGTTAAATATTCGTTACTTGACATGATACCTGTCAGGTTCTCTCCTTCGATGCCCATGAAACGTGGTAGTCCGGCTCCTGATGCGACGAAGATGCCTTTGAATCCGTCAGCTTTCAACTCGTCTACTGTGATGGTCTTTCCTACGATGCAGTTCTTGATGAACACAACGCCAAGAGCACGTAGATTGTCGATTTCTGCCTCTACCACTTTGTTAGGAAGACGGAATTCTGGGATACCATATTTCAACACTCCTCCGATTTCGTGCAATGCTTCGAATACAGTGACGTCGTATCCTTTCTTTATCATGTCGCCAGCGAAAGAAAGTCCTGCAGGACCACTTCCTACTACAGCTATCTTGATACCGTTCTTCTTTATGCTTGGAGCGGCCTTCTTTGTGTCGTTCTCACGAGCGTAGTCGGCAGCGAATCTTTCAAGATAACCGATAGCAACCGGCTCCTTCTTCATCTTGACATACATACACTGGCTCTCACACTGCTTCTCCTGTGGACAAACACGTCCGCAAACAGCAGGTAGGGCGCTTGTCTCCTTTAGCACATCTGCAGCCTGGATAAACTCGCCACGTTCGATGTTCTTGATGAATCCTGGGATGTTGATGCTGACCGGACATCCTGTCATACAAGTAGGATTAGGGCAGTCCATACATCTGCTAGCCTCAGCTACAGCCTGTTCTGCTGTCAAACCTTGGTTTACCTCCTCACGGCATCTTGCTCTGTATTTTGGATCAAGCGAGTTCATCTGCACACGTGGCTGCGCAGTACGCTCTTTAGGTGATTTAGCTTTGCGTAGTTCTTCTCTCCACGCTTCGTTTCTATCTGTTGCCATAATCTTCTTTACTTTGCTATTTTTGCTTTTGCCTCCTGCTCCTGCTCTCTGTAAGCGCCAAGACGCATAAGCATCTCATCGAAATCTACCTGGTGGGCGTCGAACTCTGGACCGTCAACGCACACAAACTTTGTTTTGCCACCTACTGTTATTCGGCATGCACCACACATTCCTGTTCCGTCGACCATGATTGTGTTAAGCGACGCTACTGTAGGGATATCATATTTCTTTGTTAGCAACGACACGAATTTCATCATGATCGCTGGTCCGATTGTCACACATAGATCAATCTTCTCACGTTTTGCGATCTCTTCGATTCCGTCTGTCACACGACCAGCCTTGCCGTATGAACCGTCGTCTGTCATGATCACAACCTCGTCTGAATACTCACGTACTTGCTCCTCAAGGATGACAAGATCTTTTGTGCGGGCTGCCAACACTGAGATAACCTTGTTGCCTGCAGCCTTCATAGCCTTGATGATAGGAAGAAGTGGGGCTACACCTACACCACCGCCAGAACATACCACTGTTCCGAATTTCTCGATATGGGTTGCCTTACCAAGCGGACCTACTACATCCAATAACTCATCTCCAACATTTAGATTGGTGATTTTGGTGGACGATGCACCGATTTTTTGAATCACAAGAGTAATTGTACCCTTCTCTGTGTCCGAATCCGCAATAGTCAACGGAATACGCTCTCCGTTAGCGTCAACACGCACGATAACGAAGTGTCCAGCTTTTCTCGAACGGGCAATCAATGGGGCTTCAACCTCCAGTTTCACCACGTTTTCTGAAAAGAACTCCTTACTTACTATTTTACTCATTGGTAAGAAAATGCTTTAGTTTTGTCAATTTTTACAAAAATACTACGTTTTTTTGGATTATTTGACCGGAATTGTAAAAAAATGATCCGTTGGATGGACAGGGATTCCTCCCTGTCCATTACATTCAAAACGGAATAATGTTATTCTTCGATCTTTCTCTTCTTCAGCTGCCAATAGTAGAAGATGAGCGAAAGACTTGTGTAGACTGCCGCCTGTATGATCAATCCCCAGTGGTAGAACGCTATGTCATTGATTGATGCACCCATAGTGTTGGTGCGGACATATGCGTGTATTCCAAGTGATGACGGGAACAGATATGAGAAATACAACCATTTTTGAGGTATCTCTGAGATTGGCCAGCTGATTCCTGAGATGAATATCAGTGGCAAGCTTAAGAACACGAACAGCATGATGCAGTCCTCACGTCGGTACACTAATACTGAGAACAATATTGAATATGATATGCACGCGATCAGATATGGTACCATCCATGCGAGATATGTGCCGAATGTCGACATCTGTGGCAATCCGAATATCTTGTTGACTACTGCGAAGAAATATACCGCGTCTACAATATAGATTATGAAATAGGCAAGCATCTTGCCAAGGTAAATGTAGACGGGATTCCTGTACAGATCTCCTTTAGGAATAGCAAAACCGAAGTTCTGCTCACGTGTTCCTCCCATGTGCATTCCGATTCCCAACATCAGAGATTGCTGGATGATAAGCATCAGTACCGCAGGAATCAGGAACGATGAATATCCGCTCTGCGGGTTGTACATCGCTTTGGATTCGTAGTTTATAGGCGCGGCTGAAATCTCTGCCTCACGGTTGGTGGAGCTTCCTAATTTGCTCACTTTTATCTCTTTGTTCATGTTCTGTGCCACGACAGCGACGGTGATCATCAGGTTCTTGTAGTACATCATGCTTGCCATGTCACAATAGACACCGACCACTGTTTGGCGACCTTCCGCGATATCGTCTGAAAATTCGCGTGGAATACGTATGATTCCGTAGGCATCCATGCTTTCGAGATATGTGCGGGCGTTCTCCATTCCTGTGGCGTGCGAGATGATTTTTATATCTGGCGACGCGTCACAGCGACGTAGGAATTCTCGGCTTGTGTTGGTCTGACTGTCGTCCACCACTACCACAGGAACCTCTCTCACCACTTCGTTGTCGTAGATGTAGGCGTAGAGCAAAGGGTATGCGAGCGGAAGGATGATCACGAAGATCACGATACCGACGTCGGAAAAAATCTCCTTAAACTCATTATAGCATATTTGAAGTATCTTCATCTTTGTCTTTTTTATGCTTTGTAATTCACCTCGTTGAATGCTTTCTCATACACTTTGATGAAAAGCAGAGGAAGTCCGAGTATTGCCACAAGTATCGCGAATGATTTCCATACATAGATGATGGAATATCCGTCGAGCACTTGATTGACATATATCAGATAATAGTGGCGTAATGGCAGCAGCCATGAGATCGCCTCCATGATTTTTGGCATTGCCATGACTGGGAATGTGAATCCGCACAATGAGATTGACAACACTCCGAGCAGAGACGCAACACTCATTGCCAATCGCATCTGTCCTGCAAGTATTCCGAAGATGGCTGTAGAGAATGCTTGCGACGCGAGTGTCACCAACAGCTGTATGCCAAGCAGTCGAAGCAACGAGCATGCGATCGGGAATCCATTGATTTTATATAGATAGACGTCCATGAATGCGAACATCAGCATGTAGACGGCTGTCTGTGGCAACAGTTTTCCAGCTAATGCAATCACCACATTCTCTCCTGCATCTGTATACCATTTTTTCTGTGTGCCTCGTTTCCATTCCAAACCTATCGAATAACATGTCGCAATGAATATTATAAGAAGCAATATCGCTGGTATAAACATGTTAGTCAGATAGATGGAGTAGTTGAGCGAAGGATTGTTCAACGGGTGTGACTCAACTGTGATAGGCTGAATCAATCCCATTATCCTGTCGTCATCCAAACCTTTAGCTGACAGTGTCGCTTTGGTGATCGCAAGCCCCGACAACTCTCCTAACACCTTCATATTCTTGAAAAGGAATGATCCAGCCAAGAAGTATGCGTCGTTGGTGTAGAAATAGATTGTAGGAGTGCGTTGTGTAAGTGCTTTTTCGGATAGCCCCTGTGGCACATGCACAATTGCGAAAACCTCTCCTTTACGTAGGGCATCCTTGGCATCGGAGAAATTTTTGTATTTCACTGTCAGGTTTGTCTCCTGCATGGCGTCAAGTGTACGTAGAAGCGTGCGTGACACCTGGCTGTCATCTTCGTCGACCACAGCTGCAGGAATCTCATCTGGAGCTCCTTCTTCCATCACGTTGATAAACATGAAACTGAAGAAGACGGGAGCAATAAGCAAACAGAATAGGTAGAGCGGACGACGTCTTGATATCTCGGCCTCTCTAATAGCCAACTTTTTTAATCTGCTAAAAATTGACTTTATATCCATACTCTTTTAGTTTATTTTATAATAGCACTCATACCTGCTGCCAACTGCAGATTCTGAGACTCTGGACGCATCTTTACCTCGAATGTCTTAAGATCGTACTGTCCAAGTGCTTTTGTCGCTTTCCATACAGCGTAGCTGCCTACATTCTTCATTCCGCTTACAGTGGCGTTGATTGTAGTGTCTTTTGCTGGAATATAGACGTTGACTGTTTTGCCAATCTCAAATCCCTTTAGCAAATCTTCACGGATATTGAATGTTAGATAAGCACCGTCGGCTTTAGCCACATTCATGATTGGGGCTCCTGAACCGACCAACTCGCCCTCTTCAGGGAAAATCTCAGTCACAACACCGTCAGCCAAAGCACGGATGATAGTCTCGTTGATATATGAGTTCACTTCTGCGATAGCTCCTCTTGCTCTTGCCACCTGAGCGGCAGCGGCATCCTTGTCCTCTTTCTGGGCACCGTTCATAGCCATGTCATACTGTGATTTGGCAGCTTTCTCTGTAGCTTTGGCCGCTTCAAGTTGAGCGTAAGCCTCATCTTTCTTCTGCGCTGCGATCACACCTTCGTTGTATAGTTTCTCGACTCTCTGGTATGTTTTCTCGTAAACCTCAAGACCAGCTTTTGCCTTCTGCCACATTTCGTATGCGGCCTCAATCTGCTCACTGCGTGTGCCTGCCTGAGCTTTGTTCTGCAATGCCTGTGCTGCACGTCTTGCGGCTTCTGCCTGAGACAGCTTGGCTGCAACTTCAGGAGCCTCCATGATAGCAACTGTGTCTCCCTTCTTTACGAAGTCTCCCTCCTTCACTTTGATCTCCATCACACGAGAAGGAACCTTAGAAGACAAACGATAGTCTGATATTTCAACTTCTCCCTGAATGACTGGTTCTGGAGTCGAATGAGTTAATCCAATTAGAATTACTGATAGAATCACGACGATTACAATGATCGCGATAATGATCACACCGTTATTTTTCATCTTATTGTGTTTTTATTTTGTTTACTTTTTTGTTTTTCGCTTTTCGCCAATGTTGACGAAGATTGCTGACATTGACGAATGTTAATTATTAGTGGGGCATCTGTATTTTGCCGAGTGATTTCTTCAAATACAAGTCTGCCAATAGAAGATCGATTTCAGCCTCTACTGCTGTGCTTTGGGCTTTTAGTAGTGCTGTCTCAGCTTGAAGGACGTCTGCGACAGGGATCATTCCCTCTTTCAATCCTACCTCAGCATAGCGAAGGTTTTCGTGAGCCTCTTTCAAACTCTCTTTTGCAGTTTGTAGACGTTGGCTGGCTTCTGTCACCTTCTGCATGTTCTGGTTGACTTGCAATGTGATCTTCTCTTTTGCCTCGTCGTACTGGTATTCTGCGATTCTAGCCTCTTCCTTAGCCGCTCTCACCTTGTATATTCTCTCTCCACAAGTGACAACTGGCACTTTCAATACGACACCTACGTTCCACATTCCACCGAACTCGTTTTTGATTCCATCGAATGCGGATGGGTTTGTTGTTGTGTATCCACCCATAAGAGCCAATGTAGGAAGGTATTCGCTTCTTGCAATCTTCACCTTCTCTTCTCCAATCTTTTTTGCAAGAGCTAGACTTTGCATCTCATATCGTGCGTTCAGAGCCTCTTCTACGTTGGCTGCGGATGATGTCTCAGGCACTACGAAACCTTCTGCGTCGATATTGATGTCTGCAAGTTCGATGTCTGAGTTCATGTCAAGTCCACAAATCTGGCAAAGTAACATCTTGGATAGAGTGATTCCGTTTTCAACCTGGATCACTGAAACTTTGGCTTCATTCAGTTTGACTTTTACTTTCAAGCCGTCCGCTTTGGTTGCGAATCCGGCTTCGATAAGTCTGTCCACATCTTTATTAAGAGTGTCGATAGTGCGGAGATAGCTTTCTGCCAATCTCTTCTTCGACTGTAGTCCGACGATTCTCCAGTAGGCTTCGTCTGTCTCAACTATCACATCGTTCTCCTTTCCGATTGCTTGGGCGGTGGTGAGCTGCTCCACTTTCTTCATTATATTATGGTAGGCTGCGATTTTGCCACCCATATATAAAGGTTGAGTCAGCATCACGGAGATGACACCGACGTTGGTGTTGTCTATTTCAAATTCTTTTACGATATCCGAGCCGATGGCGTTTAGTTTGGGAGCCATGGCAGAAGACAAATTGTTAGCCATACCTTGAGTCATGTTTTGAGCCATGCCAGGCATGCTTTGCATCATCTGTGCTAGCTGTGGATTCTGCATCATCATCTGAAGCATTGCTGGATTTTGCATCGCCTCTTGCATCATCTGCTGCATTCCTTGTTGCGTCATCTGTTGCATGCTCTGACCCATAGCTGTTCCAGCGTTTGTGCCAAGATTGTTTAGCTTGTCCTGAGTCTCTTCGGAAAGAAGACTGATGTCTTTAGATGAAAGGATGTATGCTCCAGTGGCGGTGATGCGTGGTAAAAACTTTGTGAATGCTGCTTTTCTGTCGTAGTAGGCTTTTTGTTTCTTCGCATCTGCCATTTTCAAGTCGTTGTTGTTGCGGATAGCCAATGCACGGCAGCTGTCAAGAGTCAACACATGCGTCTCTGCATTTGTTAATTGAATGCTGCATACCAATGCTGTCAGTACTGAAATTATTTGTCTTCTCATATCTTTATGTATACACGCTGTTTTACTTTTGCAAAATTACATAAACTCATTTGCAAAAGTATCATCAAACAACTATTATTTGTTGACTAAAACGACTAAATGTATAGAGATTGTGTTCTAAACGTCCGTTAGATTTTTTTAACATAAAATGTGCGTGAAAGTATTGTATATTTGATTTGTAATATAATGTTACTTGTTTCGCTATTTTAATTATAAAATGAAACTTAATTATATCTCTTTGCTTTTATTTTAAAAGTAAATACGTTTTTCTTATATAAATGCAAATGAAATCACATACGGATGCTCAAATAGCCTTAATTTTGCATTGTAAAACGAACGGAAAGTAGAACGGATTGAACATAAAACGAGCTATGCGTTTATATATTGTAACTGCTTTGCAGTAGGAAAAAACGTAAAGCGAACCGAATTTTAATGGGGCAATCTTATTTAATGGATTGCCCCTTATAAAATGAACTGGAAAAGGAGGAGAGCGATGAAGTTTACTAAAATGCATGGAATCTCCAACGATTACATTTATATCAATGGAGCGACTGAAAAGATAGACAATCTGAGTGAGACGGCTATTAAGTTGAGCGACCGTCACATAGGTATCGGTTCCGACGGTATCGTGATTATTTTGCCAAGCAAGACGTGTGATTTTAGAATGCGTATGTTCAACTCTGACGGTTCAGAGGCGGAGATGTGTGGTAATGCATCACGTTGTGTCGGCAAATATGTATATGATAAGGGTCTGACGAATAAAACAAAAGTGTCTCTTGAAACTCTTGCAGGAGTTAAAATCCTTGATCTTCATGTTGTAGACGGCAAGGTTGATACGGTGACGGTGGATATGGGTGAGCCTATCTTGAATGGCTTGGATATACCGACCACATTTGATTTGCCGACGGTGGTCAGCCAGCCGATTGATGTGTTAGGCAAAACAAATCTGACTACCTGTGTCAGTATGGGAAATCCTCATTCTGTGATTTTTGTAGATAATGTCGACTCGTTGGATCTTGAGAAGATTGGTCCATCATACGAGTGTCATCCTGTATTTCCTCGCAAAACAAATACCGAGTTTGTGGAGGTTCATAATCGTTCAGAAGTGAAGATGAGAGTGTGGGAACGTGGAGCAGGCGAGACAATGGCTTGTGGTACGGGTGCTTGCGCTGTTGCTGTGGCTTGTGTCCTAAATGGATTGACTGACCGTGATGTTCGTGTGAAACTGCGAGGCGGTGACCTTCATATAAAATGGAGTGGGGAAGACAATCACGTCTACATGACCGGTCCTGCAACGACTGTTTTTGAGGGCGAAGTAGAAATTTGATTATACAATTCAGATAAGTTGGTATATGGTAACGATTAATGATAATTTTCAGAAACTGCCAGGCAGTTATCTGTTTTCTGAGATAGCAAAGAGAGTGGCTGCATATAAAGAGTCTAATCCGTCGGCACAAATTATCCGTATGGGTATTGGCGATGTTACTTTGCCTTTGTGCGACGCGGTCATAAAGGCTATGCATAAGGCAGTGGATGAGATGGCAAACCAGTCTACTTTCCGTGGATATGGCCCTGAACAGGGATATAAGTTCTTGATAGATACGATTATAAAGAATGATTTTGAACCTCGTGGCGTATCTCTTGAAAGTGATGAGGTTTTTATCAGCGACGGTGCTAAGAGTGATACTGGTAATATAGGTGATATTCTTGGGTTGGGAAATATTGTGGCTGTCACAGATCCTGTTTATCCTGTATATGTCGATACGAATGTGATGGCTGGAAGAGCTGGTGATTTGCTTGCTGACGGACGTTGGAGTAAAATCGTTTATCTTCCATGCACGGCAGAGAATGGTTTTGTGCCTGAACTACCAAAAGAGAAAGTGGATGTGATCTATCTCTGTTTCCCAAACAATCCTACTGGCACAACATTGACTAAGTCGCAACTTGCTGAGTGGGTGAAGTATGCTCTAGCTAACGATGCTTTGATCTTGTTCGACGCTGCATATGAGGCTTTCATTCAGGAGGCTGATGTGCCTCATTCGATATATGAGATTGAGGGTGCAAAGAAATGTGCTATTGAATTCCGTAGTTTTTCAAAGACTGCTGGTTTCACAGGTACAAGATGTGGCTTGACTATCATACCAAAGAGTGTGTTGGCTACAAATGAGAAGGGGGAGAAAGTTCAGTTGAATAAGTTATGGAACCGTCGCCAGTGCACAAAATTCAATGGCACTGCATACGTTATCCAGCGTGCGGCTGAGGCTGTCTACAGTGAGGAAGGAAAGAGACAGGTGAAGGATATGATCGATTATTATATAACTAATGCCAAGATAATCAGGAATGGTCTTGAGGCTGCCGGTTATACTGTGTTCGGAGGCAAAAACAGTCCGTATGTATGGGCAAAGACGCCTGACGGAATGGATTCGTGGAGTTTCTTTGATTACTTGTTGAAGGAGAAGAATATTGTTGCCACTCCTGGTGTCGGATTTGGAGTCAGTGGAGAAGGATATATACGATTCTCTGCTTTGGGAGACAAAGACGCCACAATCGAAGCCATGAAGAGGCTTGGATAGATGTGGGCAGACAGAAAATGATGTTATTTCTAAAAATGTGTCATAATGCAAAACGACTGGGGATGAAATCCTTGGCCGTTTTGTTTTTTATTACATGACCGTATGTCGCAAATGAAAAAAAGGCGGAACATTTGTTCCGCCTTTTGTATTATTTCTTTGAGCCTTTATCTTGGCTTTCTTCGATAGTTTCATCTATCGCTAATTCTTCTTTTTCGGGGCTTAGGCTTATTTCTGCTCCATCCTTGTCGATAAACTTATATTGAAGCATACCGAAATCTTCGTTTTTCAGCAGATTGAATTTACAGTATTTGCGGCGCCATTTCCATTTCAAACTGTTGAAGAAGAATCCGCTATTTAAATATGTGTAGACGTATGGATGCACGAAAATCGTGAAATCTGTGACCTTCTTCTCTTCCTTCACATAACGGATCTTCTCTTCAATCTCATGTTCAAATAGGATTGACGGCTGAGCCTTTCCTGTTCCGTGGCAAGTAGGGCAAACCTCTTCTGTCTTGATGTTGGTTACTGGGCGCACACGATGGCGAGTGATCTGCATCAAGCAGAACTTGCTCAATGGCAGGATGTTGTGGCGGGCTTTGTCGCGAGCCATGTTCTGACGCATTCTGTCGTATAGAGCGACGCGGTTTTCTCCCTTGGCCATATCAATGAAGTCGATCACTACGATACCTCCGATATCACGTAGACGCAATTGTCTTGCGATTTCGTCAGCGGCCGCAAGGTTGACTTCAAGCGCGTTTGTCTCCTGGTCGTTGCTGCTTTTTGAACGGTTTCCGCTGTTGACGTCGATCACCATCAAAGCTTCTGTCTGCTCGATCACCAGATACGCACTGTTCTTGAACACGACTGTTCTGCCGAATGAACTCTTTATCTGTTTGGTCACCTTGTAGAAATCAAACAAAGGAATGTCATCCTCGTAGTACTGGACGATATCTTTCTTTTCTGGGGCAATTTGGTTTACGTAGCTGATGACCTCTTTGTAGACATTCTTGTCGTTGACGACGATGCTGTCATAGTCAGGAGATAGTGTGTCGCGGAGCAGACCAGTCACAGAGTCCATCTCTTTGAGCACAAGTTTTGGCAGATCCTCTTTGTTGAGGTTGGCAACCATGTTCTCCCATTTGTTGATCAAATCTTCAAGTTCTTCTTTGAAATCAGCCTCTTCCTTGCCCTCCGACATTGTACGTGCGATACAGCCGAAGTTTTTGGGCAGACATTTGGAAAGGATCTCCTTGATACGTTTCCTTTCTGCGTTCGACTTGATCTTCTGAGACACGAACACCTTGTCTGACAATGGGACAAGTACGAGGAATCTTCCTGCGATGGTGATTTCCGCAGTCAGACGTGGACCTTTTGTAGAGATTGGCTCTTTCTCAATCTGCACCAATATTTCCTGTCCTGGTGCAAGAACATCCTTGATGTCACCGTTCTTTTCCAAGATCGGGTCTAGCTCTACATCCTGCACTTTAGGGGCACGGCTTCCTTCCATAAGGACGTTGCGAAGGAATCGTTGGGTTGAACGATAGCCTCGGCCTAGGTCTTGATAGTGGAGGAAAGCTCCTTTGTCGTATCCCACGTCGATGAAAGCGGCGTTAAGTCCAGGCATAAGTTTCTTTACCTTGCCCAGATAGATGTTGGCCACGGCGTACTTGTTTTCCGTTCCTCTGTTCTCCGAGTGGTAGGATGCGAGTTTCTTGTCCTCAAGGAGGGCAATCTTTACTTCGTTTTCCTGAACGTCAATAATAAGTTCGTTATTCACTTTTAATTGTTTTTGTTGAGGACTAAATGCAATCTTATATATTTGTAAGACATCTGTATGATAAACCCATATTCATGTCTAGACGAGATAATGTTCTGAATAACAAATGATTGCACCGTCTTCATGGTCTTAGATAAAAAGAAAGAACAAACACTGAGCTTTTTACGGCAATCAACGTTTGTTCTTAGCTTTCTTTTTGCAAAATACCGCGAAGGATTATTTCTTCTTATGACGATCCTTCTTTAGTCTTTTTTTGCGCTTGTGAGTAGACATTTTATGTCTTTTTCTCTTCTTACCGCTTGGCATAATCTAATGTATTAATAATTTTTACTAAAGTTCACTTCCAGCTTATTTCTTGCCTTCTACGCTCATGTAGTCTCCATTCTCGTAAATGAAGTCCTTTGTTGCCTTGAACGCAGCTATTTTGTGTTCAGGGATGATGATTGTACTCTTCTGAGTGATGTTTCTACCAGTCTTCTCTTTTCTTGTCTTTACTAGGAAAGTACCGAATCCGCGTAAGTAAATGTTGTCACCTTTACGCATCGCTCTCTTAACCTCCGACATAAAACCCTCAACTACAATAAGCGTATCTTCACGGCTAATTCCTGTGCGTACAGATATCTCATTAACTAATTCTGCCTTTGTCATCTTTCTTAAATTTCAAAATTTTATACAAAAGTAGAGAAAGATTGTCTTATTTGCAAAAAGTATTTGAAAAAAAACTCATTAGGGGATATTTTGCTTTTCGTTTTTGAAGAGTAAGCGTAAAAAACTTATTTTTGTACTGTTTCACTCGCTATTTTAGTGATTCACATTAAGAAAGAAGGATGATATTCAAGGGCTCAATTTTACATCTGAATGTAATGACTTTTGCGTCGCTTTTTGGCGCAATCTCTTTCTGTGTCGATGTATGTGCGGAGGAACAGGACGTGGTGGAACAAAATATTGAAACCAACGAAGATTCTACCTCATACGGTTTTTCATATAATGTGGATGAGATTGTTGTTGTCGGTTATGGTGAGGCCCGCAAAAAAGATCTGACAGGCGCTAATGCGACTCTTTCTCCATCTCAGTCGATCCAAGGTGAAAATGGCAATGTTGAAAATGCGATCCAGGGTAAGATTGCAGGTGTCGATGTGTCGATGAGTGAGGGTGGTGAAATGGGTGAGGTCGAGATTACAGTGCGTGGCGGAACTTCTATCACCGGTAACAATGCTCCTTTATATATAGTGGATGGTTTTCCCGTCGACAATATTTCCAATATTTCTCCTTCCGACATTGAGAGGATAGATGTGTTGAAAGACGCTGCCGCTGCTGCGGTCTATGGAGCGCGATCTGCATCCGGTGTTGTGCTTGTCACTACAAAGAGAGCAAAAGAGAATGGGTTGAAGACATCGTATAAATCTCAATATGGATTCCGTACATTTAAAAATAAACTGAAGGTTTTGTCGCCATACGATTATGCGAAATTCTGTTATGAGACGGCTGCGATGAAGAGTGAGGAGACGTTGGAGTCGTTTATTTCCGTGTATGGCTCTTATGATGAACTTGCCAAATATCAGTCGGTTGCGCAGAATGATTGGGTGGAGCAATTGTTTGGTGAAAACGGCTTCTTTATGGATCAGTCTGTTATCACGACTTATAAAAACGACAAAACAGCATTCAAAATAGCATACGATTTCAATGATAACAATGGAATTGTTGTTGGGCAGAATTCGCGTCGACATAATTTTGGCGTGAATATCAATCATGAGGTGTCAAAAAATTTGTCGTTTGATTTGAAAACCTCATATTTTAATAAGGTGCAGAATGGTGCGGGAGTCTCGACGGAAGGCAGCAACACGGATGCCCGCTTGAGAAACGCATTCCTTTATTCCCCTTTGAATATAGAAGACGTGGAAGAGTTTGAGACTGTGTCGAGCACGTATAATCCTGTCGAGGTAAACAACGCTGATTATCGTAAGCAAACTCAGAATGGAGTGAAGGGCGATTTGGGTGTTACGATTTCTCCCGTCTCATTTTTCAATTTGAATTCGCAGATTGGTGTGGATGGATTGTTCCGTGAGACGGATCGCTGTTATGGAGTCGGCACGTCGCAGGCATTGAAGAATGGAAATGCTCCGATGACATCTGTTCTCAACCTACGTCAGTCCACTTTCAGAAATTCCAACACTGCTCATTTTTATCCTTTGCAGAAATTGAAACGTCATTCTTTGGATTTGCTTGTCGGAGAAGAATTTATAAAGAAGAAAGAAAAATATATACAAAGCGAGAGCAGGTATTTTCCTGAATATCTGAACGCTGAGCAGTGCCTTGCCAACATGAGTCTTGGCACTCCACAACCGTCCAATTCAGCAGTCTTGCCTAATGATGTGATTTTGTCGTATTTTGGACGTGCAAACTATTCTTTTAAGGAAAGATACTTGTTCTCAGCTACTTACAGAGCCGACAGATCAAGCAAATTTGCGTCGGACAAACAGTGGGGATATTTTCCATCGGCTTCAGTTGGTTGGAGAATCAGTGAAGAAGAATTTATCGCAAACTCTTCTGTATCAAAAGTTTTAAGCAATGCGAAATTGAGATACAGTATCGGTGCGACGGGAAACAACCGCATCAGCAATAATCTATACCAGCAGGTCTACTCGTCGCCATCTGATGCCGACGGAGTGCTAGAGATTGATGGTGAATATCTTTCATATTTGAAGACGGGAGAGTATAAACCAAATCCTGATCTTACTTGGGAGACAACGGTTTCTCGCAATATCGGCCTTGATCTTGGCTTGCTAAACAATCGAATCCAACTGACATTTGATATCTATCGCAATACCACTGAGGATTTGCTTTTGCAGACAAAACTTCCATACTCTTCTGGATACACTTATATGATGCAGAATGTCGGATCGACAGAGAATAAGGGTGTGGAGTTGTCGTTGAATGTAGGTGTTGTCAACAGAAAGAATTTCAAGTTCGACGTTGATTTTAATATCGCTTTCGCAGATACGAAGGTAAAAAGCTTAGGTGGAGCAGACAAGATGGAACTGTCGTCTGGCTGGGCAGGTTCGGAGATCACAGGTGATTATATCCTTGAGGTGGGGGAGAGCGTAGGCAGAATGTATGGATATGAGACGGACGGCTGGTATACGGTGGATGATTTTGAGTATGAAGACGGTGCATATAGGTTAAAGGAAGGTATTGTCTCTGATGCCACATTGTTGGCTGGCACTATCCGTCCCGGATCATTGCGTTTGAAGGATCAGAATGGCGACGGTACGATTGATGAGTCGGATAAGGTGGTGATTGGAAACGCGTTGCCGAAGCATACGGGTGGATTAGGCTTGAATTTCAAGATCTGGAGTTTTGACTTGTCTGCCGATTTCTATTGGAAATATGGAGGAGACGTGTATAATGCCAATAAAATAGAAAATACCACTACCAACAAATACTCATATAGAAATATGTCAGCCGACGTGGAAGGATGTTGGACATATTTAAATAGTGAGGGTGTATTGGCGTCGCCTGAGGAGATGGCACAGATAAATGCCAATGCCACAATGTGGTCGCCGATAATGGCGAGGTATGTGTTCCATTCGTGGGCTGTTGAAGACGGTTCGTTCCTTCGTCTGAAGCAGTTGACATTGGGCTATACGCTGCCAGACAAGGTTGTGAAGCAGTTGAAATTGTCGAAGGCACGTGTGTATGCATCTGCCAACAACCTTTTCTGCTGGACAAAATACAGCGGTTTCGATCCTGAGGTAAGTGTTAGAAGAGCAACGTCGGCTACACCTTCCGTGGATTATTCCGCATACCCTAGAAGCACGGCATTTGCATTCGGATTGGATGTTGATTTTTAGGTGAAACATTTAAACGTAATTTTTTGTAAATTGTTACATTGACATATCTTTTTTTGTACATTTTTAAGAGAATTTTATGCTTTTTTTTTAGTTATTTGTTTTTTTTAACATTTTTTTATTAGTATTGCAAAGTATTCCAGAGTTTGGAATATAATAATTTTAATAGGGTGAATTTAGTCCTTTGTGGACCCAAGTAAGCATATTATGAGTCGAACAGGATTTCAATTTTCAGCTATGCTGAAGCGGGCGAAAATAAAGTGTGTTATTAGCTTGCTACTATTTTTATCGTTTTCCATTCAGGTTTCTGCAAGAGATGTAGGAGCCCCGAATATTGATTTCTCCGAAGGAAATTTCAATGGTTGGACGATGGAAACAGGAAATTATTATCGTCAGGCAGATAGCACATGTACTTATGAGTGGACAGGAAAGGTTACGCAGTCAACTGATAGATTTCGCCTAATCAACTCAGCTATTTCGGAAGATGACCCTATCATAAAGTGTGATGATTTTAAGGAAAACCAGTTTAAGGATGGAGCAGTTACAATGCGAATAGGAGTCCCTGGATATTTAAAGGGAGCGGAGGGGAACGGTTCAGCAAAGGCGGCGGCCGAGAGAGCGTCGTATAAGTTTACAGTCACGGAAGAATCTAAAGTGTTGATTGTTAATTTTGCCTGTGTCCTTCATGATCCTGTAGGAAATGGAGCTGCAAGCAGAGCAGAGCACACGGGTGAACAGATTCCACATTTTGGAATGAACGTTGAGTTTAGGAGTCCGACGGGAGTAGTTTCCACTGAAGCGTGTGCATCGTTTGAAAGTACAGCCAACAAGACAGCCACATATTTGAAACAACCTAGCAGACCGTGTCAGTATTCTGAGGAATCGGGACGATTGACAGAGTATGCTTATTTGCCGTGGACTTCAACTATTTATAATTTGCAGGACAAAGTCGGTTATGAGGTGACTGTCACATTCCAGACTCATGACTGTTTGCGTGTGCCGACAACGGGAAGAGATCCTAAAGAGGGAGCAGGTGGACATGAGGCATACGGATATTTCTATGTAGAGACAACAGATTTGAAATTGGATGTAAACAACTGTGAGAGTAGTGGAGAGAATGCCACTATCAAGGCTCCGAAAGGATTTGCCCATTACGAGTGGAAAGTCGACGGCAATGATAGCCCGATATTCCTGTTTACTGGAAAAGACAGTAGTGAAGTGGAGATAGACCGTCGTCTGATGACTTCCAATTCCAAGTATACATGTACAATGCGTGGCGAATTGGAAAGTTGTAGTTCGATCACATTGGAGACGGAATTGCTTCCAGTCTCAGTGAAGCCGGATATGACATTCAAGGTAGGATGTAGCGGTTATGTGGAGTTTACAAATGCGTCTACTTTGAATACAACTGATGATGAATTGTTCAAATATAATTGGGATTTTGCGGATGGACACAACTCTGTTGTGGAAAATCCGACGCATAAGTTTTCAAAGGCTGGTAATTATAAGGTGAAACTGATGGCCGCGACCAAGCATGGATGTTCGGGAACAGATTCTTTCAATGTGACTATTCCTGATTATCCTACTGTGATTATTGACGGTCAGGATACAGTGTGTCAGGGAGCGACAATAGAATTGTTCGCGCAGAACATTTCCCAGAGCTCGAAGGTCACATGGATGGATTCGACAAAGTCGATAATAAGTAATGACATGAGTACTCAGGTGACAATAGAGAATAGCAGCTGGTTTTATGTCCATGTGGTTGATGACCTTTCTTGTGGATACGACGACTCACTATATATCAATCGAGTGCTGATGCCAAATATCAAGTTGACCGCTACAAGAGATACGGTTTGTTCCGGAGATTCAACACGTATTACGGCATCCAGTCTGGTGTCGTGCACATATGCGTGGAGCAATGGAAAAACAGGATCACGAGTACAGGTTATTCCTACTCAGACACAGACATATAAATGTCAGGCGATCTCATTGAATTTTGGTTGTATGACGGAAGATTCCATAAAGATACATGTCAATCCATCGCCGATAGTCGATCTTTGGGCTCCTGATGAACTATGTTCTGGAGAAAGGTCTACTATTTATGGTATAGGTGCAGAAAGTTACGAATGGGATTTGGGTGTTGATCCTGTATCTGGACAGGATATCGTATATAGTGGCCCTGCAATGGAAATAGTCCCTTATTCAGATACGTCATATACGGTGATAGGCTATGATAAATTTGGATGTAAAGGGACAGCGAGTAGGAAAGTTCGCATCAAGCAGAGTCCACTTGTTCAGGTAGCTGATTTGGTGGATGAGGTTTGTCCAGACGAACAGGCGAAAGTCACAATGCTTTCCGCACAAGGATATACCTTTGAGTGGCAGGATGGCTCTACTAATTCTACTTTACAAAAGAAAATCTCAGAAAATGAGATTTGGAAGGTAAAGGTGAGTTTGAATGGTTGTACTGATTCAATGTCAGTACCTGTATATGTCTACCAGCTTCCTTTGGTTACCATTTTATCCAAAGATGAAGTATGTTCTTTAGATACGGTCAAGCTGTCAGTTGTTGGTACACCGGATAGAATAGAATGGATTTATCCTCCTGCAGGACACGATTCTGTGGCGTTTGATGTGCCAGACGGACCAACAGAGTATCAAGTTGTAGGTTATAGTGTGGAAGGATGTCCAAATCTGGTCACAAAGGTTGTCAATGTCAACATGCCTGTTCAGGTAGATATCCTCGCACCAGACAGTGTTTGTGTAGGAACCAAAGCTGAATTGGCATTCCAGGGAAATGTGGAAAGCCAGAGATGGTATGCGGGTGATGTATATTTTGATTTCCAGAAAGAGACGAGCTTCTTACTGAGAGAGCCTGTATGGATCAAACTTGAAAGTACAGATAAAAATGGATGTAAGTCGAAAGATTCGACTTATGTGGATACGATAGCCCGTCCTGTTATAGAAATATTAGGAGATTTTGAGGTTTGTCCGGGAGAAGCCGCCCAAGTAGATGCTACTGGTGCCATCGAATATGTGTGGCATGATGGAGTGAAGGGAGGACACCGTGCATTCAAGATAAACGACGAGACGCTGAAAGTGACGGTGACAGGAACTCGTAAGGGATGTTCTTCACAAGCAAGTGCTGTGCTAGGTACGCTTCCTGTGCCTGAATTGTGGGTGGATGGAGACAGTGTGGTTTGTCCTGGAAAATACACTTCAATTAAGGCTCATGGTGCGGCTACATATAATTGGGGATATGGTTTGGATGGAGAGTCTTTGGAAGTATCACCGTCGGTTCCTACCAAGTATACATTGACGGGAACGGGATCAAATGGATGTCAGTCGACCAAAGTTGTGACAGTTTCTTTGAGAGAAGTACCAGACGTGAAGATCACTGGTGATATAAATGTATGTAAAGACAGTGTAGCAACGATTGTCGCATCTGGTGCGATGGATTATTCATGGAAACATGGAAAGCAGGGTGAGACATTGATTGAGAAGATTACGGGAGAGACAACATTTGAGGTTATTGGAGTGGATTCGTTCGGCTGTCAGAACACAGCTACGTTCACAATCCTTCCTGTTGATCCACCTGTACTTTCATATTTGGGAAGTGTGGATGCATGTAAGGGTGAATATGTTCATCTGCGTGCTCAGGGAGCCACTACATTTGAATGGTATTATGGAAATGACACTGTCTATACTCCAAATCTAGATTTCATTCCAGAATCCGATATGTACGTGAAACTGGTCGGAACTCGTTTGAATTGTTCTTCAGACATGAACATCTTTATCCATCAGCTCACTCCTCCTAACGTGTTAATCACAGGAGATAAGATAGTCTGTCCGGGCGACAAGGCAACTATTACGGCAACAGGAGCGAGATCGTACAGATGGAATACAAATGAGGTCGGCCCTACTATTACTCAGTATCCAATGCTGACCACTACATATTATGTTACTGGAACAGATGAGAATGGCTGTACAAACACAGTGCCATACGAGCTAGAGGTTTACAAACTTCCAAAACTTGATATCAAGTTGTCGTCGGTGGAAGGATGTGCTGATGAGGGAGACAAGGTCAGACTGTCAGCGTCGGGTGCCATTTTCTATGAGTGGAGTGCGGAACCGGAACCTGAGGATTTGTCGGCGAACTACAATTCTGAGTCTATGGAGATTGCCATTTTCGCAGACACAAAGTTCACATTGTTGGGTCGTGATGAAAACGGATGCGAATCGACAACTCAAAAAAGTGTGACACTTGCAAACCGTCGTACGTTTGATTTCACTGTCACACCGGGATGGATTGATGAGACAAACCCAACTGTTCAGTTTGTCGGACTATCACCAGTCGAGGCAGAATGGACATGGCAACCATATTCAACAGCTCAGGAGTTGAAAGGACGTACTATGAACTACCGTTATGAAACAGAAAAGGTAGGAGATTCGGTAAGTGTGTTGGTACGTGCTGTTGATGCCGCAGGATGTGTGTATGAAGGAATCACTTCATTGTATGTATGGAAAGATATTTGGGCTCCAGAGGCATTCACGCCTAACGGAGATGAGAAAAACGACGGATTCAGATTCTATGGAGGCCGCTACGTCGACGAATTCTCATATATCATATACAACCGTCTTGGAGAAATCATGTATGAAGGAAGAGGTTTGGAAGACAGTTGGGATGGTAAGTGGAATGGAAAAGAATGCCCATGGGGTGTATATGGCTGGGTTTACAAATATAAATGTAAGTTCGGAAATCTTGAGAGAGAGGGAGAAAACAGAGGATTTGTTACCCTCGTAAGATAAAAAGGATATGAAAAGACTACTACAGATAATATTGTCAATATGGATGGCGGGTGTGTGTGCTCATGCGCAGGATTACACATTCTCCAACCATAATATTGTGCCATTTAGTCTGAATCCTGCGATGGCTGGAAACGCGAACGCTATACGTTTGGGTTTGAACTATCGTCAACAGTGGCCAAAATTGGGAAATAAGTATAATACTGTTAGAGCCTCGTACGACCAGAATTTCTATAAACGAATGTGTTCTGCTGGTCTGTCATATGCTCTGGATAGTTATGCAGGCGGCATCTACAGAACTAATGAGATAGGTTTGGTTTATGCCCACACATTCCAGTTGAAGAGTGGAAAAGCAAACAAATTTTCGGTTACGGCAAATGATGGTGTTTTCCTGCGTCTCGGAGTACAGGGCTCGTTATTCATAAACAAGTTTGATTTAAGCAAAGTGACGTTTGCCGACCAATATGATTTAGGTACTGGTAATTTGTATGGCACCGCTACTACAGAAGAATTTGAAAACGAGACTTTCCGTTTTGCTGATTTCAATGTCGGTGCGGCATTATGTTTTAAGGGATTCCTGACTTTGGGCGCGGCCATGTACCATTTGTCTGAGCCTGAGAACGGATTCCAAAAGACAGGTAATAATATTTTGTACCGTCGTTTCGCTGCTCATCTTAACTATATCAAGGATTTGGAGCTTTCAAACGGATTGTTCGGACGAAACACATTATCCGATACATATCTTTTTGCCAATGCCTCTTATCAGAAGCAGGATGTGTGGAAACAGTTGGATTTCGGTGTGGGAGGATTCTTCTCTCCGTTTATGGCAGGAGTATCATTGAAGTCGGACTTGTCTGAAGTGTCGTATGTCTCATTTATGGTGGGAACATCGATAAAGAATTTGCAAGCATACTACGTTTATGATCTATTCACGTCGCAGAAAAAGAATGGATCATGGTCGCATGAGATTGCTTTGATATATATTATACGTACAGTAGAAAGATATCCGTGTCCTGTGGTTTATTGGTAAAAAACAGGATGAAATTTATATAGGGTGATAAATAGCTGTCCAACATACTTTTGGTGAAAAAGTGTGTTCTGTATGTAGAAAAATGTAGTTTCTTTTTGTTGGTATGTAAAAAAAACTACATTTGCTGAAACTTTATTACTCCAAGATCTAATAAAGATGGCAGTTTTTTGCCTCTCGTTGGATTGGCTTTAAATTATCCTAAAAAAGATAACACATACTCTATTAACATAACGTACTATGGAAAACTTATACTCATTCAACGTATTCAGTCTTTTTAGAACATTAGCTGTCTCTGCAGGTTGTTTGTCTGCGGTCTCCGCTTCTGCTGCTATAAAAATCACTGAGATTATGCCGAGCAATATATCCACTATAGTCAGCGATAAATATGATTATAACGGATATGTTGAACTTTATAATGATGGGGGACAGATCGACCTGAATGGTTGGACTGTGACAAATGAGAAGGCGGGGAAGACGGATTGGACATTGCGTCTCTCTCAGTCTCACGTTATCAAAAATGGTTACAACCTGCTTTTCTTTGCAAAAGATGACGTCGCTGAATCAAGTAGTAGTGACGCATCCGCAATGAATCCTTTGTTTGCAGGTACTGTTTCTCAAAAACTTACGTCTGATGCTGGCAAATTGATTTTGTCAAATGGCTCACAGACAATTTCAATCGAATATCCAAAGCAGTATCCGCATATTTCCTACGGAGAAGGTGGATATATGATACCTTCGCCGGGTACAGAAAACACTCCTGCATATAGCATATCAGACAGGGTGGCGTCTCCTACGTTTACTGGAACAAATCCTGGTGTTGTATATGCTGGTGGAAATGCTACGGTTCAGCTTCAGTGTTCAACTGATGGTGTCCAGATCTATTACACATTGGACGGAAGTATTCCTACAAAGGAAAAAGGAATTGTTTACCAATCTCCTATTAATCTCAACACTACAACTATCGTGCGTGCAAGAGCATATAAGGATGGTAAACTTTACAGTGACGTGGTGACTGGATCATATCTGTTCACTGATGAACTCTATTCCACTTGTGGTACTTCTAAATTGCCGATTGTATCGATTACCTCGGATGAAGAGAATTTCAATGACCCTAAGTTGGGTATTTGTGTTGTCGGAAATAATGGCTCTCGTGCTACTTGTTCCAGTGACAATGCTCAAAAAGCCAACTATTATAATGACTGGATGCGTCCTGCAAACTTTGAGTATATAGTCGACGGTAAGGTTGTGGACAATCAGGAGGTTGAGGTAGGTGTGTTTGGTGTTTGCTCACGTCAGCATGCGGTGAAGAGCTTTAAGATTAAGGCTAACAAACGTACTGGAAACAATAAATTCCAATACACTAAATTCTTCAAAGACAGAAGTTACACAAAATATAAAGCCCTTGCCCTTCGTAACGGAGGAAACGGTTTTTATATGCATCCGCGTTGGAGAGAAGGATATATGCAGACTCTCGCAAAAGGAATGAATATCGACTATCAGGCATACCAGCCAGTTGCTTACTTCTTGAACGGTGAGTACAAGGGCTTGATGGGATTACGTGAGCGTACGGATGAGGATTATATCGAGTCTAATTATGGTTACGACGAGGATGAAATCGAGTATATTCGTTTAGTGAAAGAAGAGAAGAAATACGTGGCTCAAATTGGAACTGATGAGGCATATTATAAGATGGAAAACCTTGCCGCTAACAATAATGGTGACGCAGATTTCTACGATAAGTTGTCTCAGATAATGGATATTGATGAATATATTGACTATCAGATTATTCAGCAGTTCTTGGCAAACACAGACTGGGTTAACAACAACGTAAAGCTTTGGAGAAAGAAAGACGGTGGTAAATTCCGTTGGTTCCTGTATGATGTTGACTTTGGTTTGTCGACAAGCTCAATGTCATCCCACAATATGTTGAATTACTGTTTGACAGGAAGCACATCTGACGGTGGTGGTTCTATGTGGGGCGGTGGCACAATGCCAGGAATGGGTGGTGGTACAATGCCAGGAATGGGTGGTGGTACAATGCCAGGAATGGGTGGCGGAGGATTCCCAGGAATGGGTGGCGGCTTTTCTATGCCAGGTATGTTGTCTTCGGATGAGTTGCATCTCTGTACTCTTTTCAAAGGATGTATGGAGAATGAGGATTTCAAATATCATTTCTTGGATAGATACACATATTTGCTAGAGACACAGTTTACCGAGTCTCGCATGACTAAAATTTGTGATTCTATAGCAGCTCTTGTTAAAGAGGAGGCTTGTGCGACTATTGAAGTTAATAAGGTATGCACACAGCAAGATTATGACGGCGCTATTCAGAATATGATCAATTTTGCTAAGCAGCGTCCTTCTGTTATAGAAAAACAGCTCGTCTCTTATTATGGAGTGCAGTCGACAAAAGCCAATGTGTCTGTCCGTATGACTTTCAATGGAAATGCTCCTGAATACAGATTCTTGGTTAACAAGATTGCAAGTACTTCTGACTATAGCCGTCAGCTGTTTGTCGGTGAAAGATTAAAGGTTGAGGTTCGTGTTCCGACGGGATATAAGATTCAGTCGTGGAAAATCAACGGTGAGACAAAGAATGGCACAGCAACGTCGTACCTTGATAGTGTAGCGTCTTCAGGAATGAATATTGAGGTGGTATTTGCCACTGATTCTGAGTTCAAACTTCCTAAGTTGTTTATCAATGAAGTTTGTGCTTCTAACAACAAAACAGAGGATGAGTATGGATCTAAGCCAGACTGGATTGAGATCTACAACAGTGAGAATCATGACGTCGATTTGGCTGGTATGATTGTGAAGAATGTTACTGCCAACGCTTCTTCGGAGATTCCGTACGACTATTCGTCGACTGTGATTCCGGCAAAGGGTAGAGTGATGCTTTGGGCTGATAAAGAGCCTGCAAGCGGTCCATTGCACTTGAACTTCAAGTTGAGTGCTGAAACATCTCAAAAGATTCAGTTGGTAATGCCTTATGCTGGTAAGGAAGAGGTGATCGATGAGGTCACTATACAAAAGCATGAGCAGAACGGATCGTATGGAAGAAAGTCGGATGGCTCATCGGACTTGACGGTCTTTGGTGTTTGTACGACTTCAAATATCGGAAACCAGTTGGCTACACCTACTACAGAGAATGGTTCTCTGATCTGTACGGATCAGTTGGCAGGCCTTTCTGATGTGGCTGCGGATGAGATTGTTTATCCAAATCCGACAAATTCGGAGTGGACAATCAACGTAGATGGTGAATATGTGGTGTCGAATATGGTAGGTCAGGTTGTTGAGTCTGGCGACGCATACGCAGGTATGACATTCGGTGGTGATTACCAAACTGGTATCTATTTGTTGAAGATCGACGGCAAGGTGATCAAGATAGTAAAGAAATAAACTCATATTTTTCATATCATTTCAATTTTAGGAAAGGCAGAGAGGGTGACTTCTCTGTCTTTTTTTTCGTTTGTGGTGGAGTGGTGTACCAAAACCTACACTATATGTATATAAACTTGTATCATTCATCTAATTTTTTTAGATTTGTCGTGAAATTTAGTAAAAGTATTAGCTTATGGGTAAACTGCTACAAAATATTTTGTCTTATGGATTTGGCACTGCTATGTTAGCATCATCAGCGTCGGCTTTTGCGGACGATACGTTTGATCTCCTCGGACAGTATGAAACTGTAGAAGCTATGGGATCAGGTTGGAATCTGGGCAACACGTTGGAGGCCAATTCCAATGGAACGCCAAGTGAGACAGTATGGGGAAATCCCCAAGCTTCTTCTGCTTTGATGAAACTGATAAAAAACAGTGGATTCAACACAATTCGTATCCCTGTTTCTTATTTGAGTAAGATTGGTTCAGCTCCAGACTACAAGATTGATGCCGCTTGGCTTTCAAGAGTCAAGGAGGTGGTGGACATGGCATTGGCAGAGGATCTCTACGTGATCACCAATATCCATGGCGACGGTTATCATGGAGTGACTGGTGGCTGGCTTTTGTGTGATGCTCAAAATCAGACAGAAATAAAGGCTAAATTTAAAGCCGTTTGGCAGCAGATTGCCACAACGTTCAAAGATTATGATGAGCATCTGATTTTTGAGTCGATGAATGAGGTGTTTGATGGCACTTATGAGTGGCAAAATCCAGGCGTTCCATATCCAAATGCTGGCTATTATCAGAATATCAACGATTATAATCAGATTTTTGTGGAGACGGTACGTCCGATCAGCCTCAACAATGCCAAGCGTTGGTTGTTGATTCCAGGCTGGAACACTGATATAGATCTGACATCTGAGGCAAAAGGGTTTAAAATCCCTGAAGACAAATATGTAGACAGATCTGTTTCTGGCAAACGTCTTATGATTTCTGTCCACTATTATGCACCTTGGGATCTTTGTGGTGACGACACAGATGCTGGCGTGACTCGCTGGGGTGATGAGGCATGGGCTGAAGATTCTAAGAAATGTACTACTTATGGCCAGGGAGCAAACAGTGAAAGCACGATGACTGGTCAGTTTGATAAACTAAAGACTTGGTTCACATCACAGGGCTATCCTGTTGTTGTCGGTGAGTATGGTACTGTCGATAAGACTGCTTTCGATTCTGAAAATTCCAAATACACCGCTTATTGGACTAAGACACTTTGTGAGAACGCTCGTCGTGTGGGTGCTGTGCCAGTGCTTTGGGACAATGGTCATCTAAGTACTGCGAAAGGTTTTGCCACAATCAACAGAGCAACAAACACTGTCGGTCGCACTTACATTGTGGACGCAATCAATGAAGCCTTTGAACAGGAAATCGAGATTGACACAACAGCTCCAAAGACAAAACTTGAGTTGATCACAAGCTATATCGTCAATCTGACAGTCAACGATGCAAAAGAGAATCCGACATTCAAATGCCAGTATTCAGGTTGGGATGAGGTTTCAAAAGAGATTTCAGGCACAGCAAAGAATATCGATGTCGATTTGTCTCCTGCGTCAAAGAAGGAAGGTTTCACCAACTTAGGCTATTTGGTATATACTAATGATTCATCGTATACATTTAGTGTTAATAAGATCATAATCAACGGATATGAGTTCACAAATCCGATTGTGAATAAGAAATTGGAGGCGGCTCAGTATAAGAACTCATTGCCAAATATCTGGAGTGGAAATGACGGTGAGTATTTGTCAGACAATGGAAAGGCGATCCTTTCTATCACAGCTAACGCGATTTCGTTGATGCTGAAACTAGAGGATGATAATTCTTCTGTTGATGAAGTAGACGCGGTTGCTGCCAACATTATCCCAGTCGACGGAGGTATAGCAGTGCTTGGTGCGGAAGGTAAGGCAATTGAAGCGTACACTATGTTGGGAACATTGGTTGCCAAGAGTGTCGCTACTGATTTTATGACATCATTCAAGTTGCAGAATGGATCTTATGTGGTTAAGGTAGGAAATCAAGCTTACAAGGTAGTTGTAAGATAATTATACTAACTAGACGCAATTTTAATGAAGAGGGATGCAGTCGCGTCTCTCTTTTTTTTATGATATTACGATTCAGTATTTTGCTTTGCCTTTATTGTTCACTTATAGACATAAAAAAAAGACGCGATAGCGTCTCTTTTTTGTGTTGCAGCAGTCATCTCGACCCCTATCAACCTGAGTTATCATATATTACCTTACAACTAGACTTTCAATTTAATTTTCCTTTTTCCCTTCCTATCTTTCACATTGTTCTTCCGAACAATGTGAAAGTAAAAGGAAATTAGGACTTGCTTCTTTCGAAGCTAACGTTGATAGAAAAGATAGAATTTTTTCAAGTCTACGTTATTAGAGTATTAGAGTATATAATTATTGTATGTGTTCTAAATAACTAACAGTTGAAAAAAGTATGTGTTTATGTTATTTTAGTTTTATAGTTTAGTTTTTGTTTTATTGTTATTAGAGATATTTGCTTTTCGTTTACATTGCGAATATATGACAAGTAGGTTGGATGTATCGGATAAAAAATCGGCAAAAAATGCCTTTTTTTTAGAAAGGCATAATTTTACGCATTTAGAGTAGGAAAAATCAATTAAATATGATGTAAAATTCAATCATATCAAATACAAAAATGCCCATTTGACCGAGAATTTTTTAATGGTATTACAAAAAATATAATTTATTTGTCATTTACCATCACTTTCCCACCGTCTACAATATAAATGCCTTTTTTTAGCCCGTTGAGACAAGATTCTTTTCTTACTTTAGCACGGATGATATGTCCTGACACATCGTAAACGTTCACAAATCCATCATCTTTTGACATTGTTGATAGATGATTGTTCACACCAGTATATTTGTTGTACCCAGTGTCAAGAATCCCAAATGCCATTTTGTAGTGGTCTGCAAAATTTTCGTATGTATGTTGGATTGTGAAATACTCTTCCCCATTTGTGGCTTCTGGAAAAATACCGTATGTTGTTATCTCAAGTTTTATAAGTTTACCTATCCAGCTATCCTCAAAGCCAAAAGTGATACCACTTTGATTTTCTACCTTATGGGATGAATTTATAATGGTGTCTCCTGTCGTATTGTCTGTAGCGACAATGTCAATGAAATTGTAAGAAGAAACTCCACCTAATTTTGTTGTGAGATGTGGTGATGCCACCGAATCTGGTGCCAATTTCATTATATAACATTGTTCTTTGAAAGTGTATAATGCACCATGATATTTTTTTGTGTCGAATGAAATTTTGGCTATTGATAAAGTGTCCTTATATACATTGGGTACATAATATACGGTGTCATAATATGGCTCGTTGAACGGAACATAGTTGTGTAAAATAGGAGTCTGTCCATCAAAATAATCAGTTAGATTGGTGTTGATGGAGAAATCAGAATCGTTAATCAATACCTGTATGCCATTCTGAGCATTGACATTTAGCACTACAGTCGATATAAGACATATTAGTGCAATTAATTCTCTTTTTAACATTGTGGATTAGTTTAATTAATTTTTTTCAAAATTTCTTATTCTAGACAGGCTTGTCTGTTGTCTGTCCGGATAAATTTATTTCGCATTGCGAAAATATAAAAAATTCCCCAATTATCATTTATGTTTGGAGAACGAATCTTTTCGCATAGAAATAAAGATAATTATATAAGGCATGTAGCTCCAGTGACAGTTTGATTCAGATTCTTTTATCAAATGTTCGGTTTTTATTTGCTTTAAGAAAAATTAAGACTTTTTCTTATGTAATAGTTTGATTAATTAGTACGTTTGTGGCGTTGAACTAAAAAGTAATAACAAAATGAAGAAAATTTTTAATTTGGCTGTAGCCATGTCTGTAATCGCTTCTTCTCTATTCTTCGCATCTTGTGGAGAGGATGATGACGATGATGACGCTCCAAAGCAGGAGCAGAACAACAACAATGACAATAACAACCAGGGTAACAACAATCAGGGCAACAACAATCAGAACAACGTTGGTGCAACTACATCTATCACGGCTGTAGCTGGTGACACTTACACTATTTCAAACTCTAAGATTGGAATAACAGGTGCGTCTTTGTCTATCGATGCAGTTTCTGGATCAACAGTTACTGTGACTATTTCTGGTTCTACTATCACAGTCGGCAGTGCAAATGCAGACAAGTCTTATGCAATTTATGTTGCTTCTGATGGTAGTGTAAAGGCTGCTTCTATGTCAGAGGCTAAGGCTGATGCAGCAAATGTATTGTTTATCTGCAAGGCAAATTCAGTTTTGGCAAGCGCTACATTGGCTAATGATGCTACAATCAAGACTGGAGCAGGTGTTACTACGTTCTTGAAGATGTAGTAATAACTCTTTAGACTAATTTTATGAGGGTGCATGTTAAGTATAACATGCTCCCTTTAATTTTGAAACATAATCCTTAGTGAAATGAAAAAGATTTTTAATTTGGCTGTGGCTATGTCTGTTATTGCGTCTTCTCTATATTTCGCTTCCTGTGGAGATGACGACGAGGAGGAGCCTACTAAAAGAGAACACAAAAAAAACGAAAATAACCAAGGAGACAACAATCAGGGAGGAGACAACAACCAAGACAACAATAATCAGGGTAACAACAACCAGGGTAACAACAACCAGGGTAATCAGAATTCTATTGGAGAACCACAAACGTCTGTTAAAGTGGCAGAGGGAGATACTTTCTTGATTACAAATGAAAAGCTAGGTATTAAAGATAAAAAGATGATTGTTGCTTCGATCTTCAGAGACCAGATAGTATTAAATGTGTATGGCACACTATTGTATATGGGTAGCAATGGTGACTACAGACCTTACGCTATTAAGTTTAATTCTGATGGTTCTCCTTCTGCTTGTTATTATAAAGATGCTTCGATGTTGGCAGACAAAGTTTTGTTTGTATGTAAGGATGATTTCGTAATCGCTAGTGGAACTTTGGATACATCTTCAGTGATCAGTTCTGCGGCTGGCGAGACGACATTCAGAAAAATCAACTAATAATTCCCAAATATTTCAGGAGACATCTGTAAGGTGTCTCCTTTTTTTGTGTGTTAAAATTGTGTTAAATTTATTTAACAATTGTGTTAAGTTTATTTAACAAAAATTAAAAAGATTGAATTTATGTGATTTGTATTTTTGTACGGTGATAAATACTAACTTTAATAACTATGAAAAAAATATTAGAATTGCTTTTTTGCTTGGTCGCTCTTCTGACGTTATTGATTAGCACTCAGTTTATGGAGAATGTTGACGGTGCTCAGAATGAAAATAATGCGACTGCCTCTGACAAGCAGGAGTCGGTGACAGATAATGTTGCCATGTTAAATGATCAGGAATAACCTTACCTTATCTTTATAATTATTTATTAGCAAACAATGATACCCGCCTTACTTCTGTAAAGAGCGGAGTGTCATCTGTTTTGCATTTTTCTCTTGTTGCTTGACGAAAATACACAAAAAAGAGATGCGTTGATTTGCATCTCCTTTCTAATCCATTATTAATATGTGTTTTTTTTCATCCACACTGTGATATCTATTGCTGGATGTATTTGATTCCAGATGTTTTGCTTCGGATGATTATTGTTTTAGGTAAAGACGGAATGGCTTCCATAGTCTGGTATTCGCCTATATACTTTCCATCTATAGAAAATACTTGGTACGGAGGTGTGAACCCATTTTCTTGTGAAGATATGGCTCTCGAGACAGTATTGTTGGCGTCACATTCGGTAAGCGAAAACTGTACTCCCGTCTCCACTTCTTCGCCTTCCTTATATTCGACATCTTTTATGATGACGGATTCACCTGTCGAAGCGGTGATGCGGAAAGTGTACGGACCGATTTTGCTTTTATCCTCGTCTATTCCAGCATTCTCCACAAAATAGTTGTAGTCTGTGCGTTTGATTTCCTCCCAACTGCCATTTTTTTTCTGATATTCAAGCATATCTATCGCATACAGATGGTCGTAGATTGCCATTTTGAAGTAGAACTGACTCATGCCTGGCTCATATTTCACTCGGATTCCGCCACTCTCACGGCATGGAATGAAGCACCATTTGATGGGAACTCTGCCGTCTTCAAGCTTGGCTATTTTTGTGAATGCGTCTGTGCTGAGGTCAATATCTCCATGTTTGCATTCCGGACATCTGTCCACAATCTTAAGGTCGATCTCACCGATTGGACCGATCACATGTACGCACGCTCCACATGTCATGCTTTCGTCGTACTGCTCATGGTTCATGGCGCAATGGTAGAAATCACCTTCGTCGACAAAGATTCCGCAGTTGCCTCCGTTTGTTCCGGCTATTCCTCCATATTGGGTGCCCTCACCTGTATACCAAGTGGTGTCGCATGAAGTTTGGGCAAGTAGAGAAGCTGAAGTTAGCGACATTATGAAAAGTAGTATTTTTCTCATATTATGTTGTAAAAAGTATGTGCATTTCTGTTGACAACAAAGATAGAAAAAATTACAGACATATATCTATTATTGCTATTTTTGCAGTATGAATCGAGAGAATGCGGACAATACGATGATGAAGATTTTGTCGAAGTATGCAGTCGACGGGAAAAAGCCGATGGTGATGCTTCATGTCTGTTGCGCACCATGTGCCTCTGCGAGTATAGAGAGGATACATCCGCTTACTCGATTGACCCTTCTTTTCTATAATCCTAACATCATGCCACAACAGGAGTATGAGAAACGCAAGTCTGAACTTATACGAATGGTGAAGGAAAATCCGGATTATGCCGACGTGAAGTTTGTGGATGTCGATTATGACAACTCTGAGTACTTGCAGTTTGTGCGTGGACATGAGAAAGATGAAGAACAAGGCGAACGATGTACTTTGTGTTTCTCTTTACGTTTGAGAAAAACTGCCCAGATGGCCAAACAGTATGGTTGCGAATTTTTTGCGACGACGCTGACAATCGGACCTAAAAAGAATACTGATGTGATAAGTGCAGTGGGGCGTGGAATCGCGAAAGAGGAGGGGATAGAGTATCTGCCTACCGACTTCAAAAGGAAGAAGGGGTATGAGCGCAGTTTGCAGCTCAGCAATGAACTGGCTCTTTATCGTCAAAGTTATTGCGGATGTGCATTCGCAAGAAAATAATTACTACATTTGTAGCAAATGTTGAAAATGAAATATTACATAACGATCATAATGACGCTGATAGCCCAACTGTCGATGGCGTGGACTATCGGAGGTCGTGTCACTGACAAAGAAAATCTTCCTATCAGTGATGCTTCGGTGGCGTTGTTAGGCACTACGGTCGGAACTTTGACGGATGAAGATGGACGATTCTCTTTGGATGTGAAGAGTGATACAGCGATTCTGTCGGTTTCGATGCTTGGCTATACGGAGGAGAGATTCAAAATCACTAAAATGTCGGGATATCTGCGAATCCGTTTGCAGGAAGATGACATCGTCCTTGACAGTGTGTCTATCGTGGCTCAACGCAAACAATCCAATACAGTGGTTCTTATCGACGTGAGCAACATGCGCAATGTGCCCACTGTCACAGGAGGAGTAGAAGGATTGATCAAGAGCCAGGCAGGAGTCGTTTCCACTAATGAGTTGTCTCAGCAGTATTCTGTGCGAGGAGGAAGTTATGATGAGAATAGTGTCTATGTCAATGGAATAGAGATCTTCCGTCCGCAGTTGGTGCGTAGCGCGCAACAGGAGGGATTGTCTTTCGTCAACCTTGATATGGTAGAGAGTGTGGAGTTTTCTCCTGGAGGTTTTGCTGCGGAGGTGGGAGATAAGATGAGTTCAGTGTTGGATATACGCTACCGTAAGCCAGAACGTAAGTTTGAAGGTAGTGTGTCAGGAAGTTTTTTGGGAGCAACCGCGTCGCTCGGAAGCAAAACAGGAAATTTTTCACAATTGCATGGATTCCGATACAAATCGTCGGCATATCTTTTGAATAAGGAAAATGCGGATTCCTCAATCTGTAATTATGATACTGATTTCATTGATTACCAGACTTATCTTACATGGGAGATCTCTCCGAAGTGGGAAATATCGTTGCTTGGAAATATTGCTCGAAACAAGTACAAATATACTCCAAAGAGACAAGAGACTATATTTGGCTCAGTCCTTGAGACCAAGAAGTTTACAGTGGACTATGAGGGACAAGAGATGGATGATTACTCAAGTTTTTTTGGAAACCTGTCTCTTGATTTCAAGCCTCGAAAAAACACCAAACTTTCTTTGCTTTGCAATGGATATCAGTCTGATGAAAATGTGACATATGATATTCTTGGGGCATATTATTTGAGCGATGCTGTCGACAATAATATCAACAAGGATTATTCGAAGGGCACAGCAGCGTATTTGGATCATGCGCGTAATTATTTGAAAACAAAAATAGTAAGTCTTACCCATTTAGGAGAGGTCAAACTGACGAAGAATACAATGAAATGGGGATTGACATTGCAGAAAGAGAAAGTTGATGACAGGATAGAGGAGTGGGAGATGCTGGATTCTTCAGGTTATTCACAGCCGTTGCGTAATGATTGTTTTCCAGTATTCTCGAATCAGTATTCCGACATAAATATGGAATCTACAAGATTTATTACATTTTTGCAGAACACATTGCATGGGGAGACTGATAAAGGACGAATTATATTTACATCAGGCTTGCGTTTCAACTATTGGTCGTTCAACGATGAACTGTTGGTCAGCCCACGAGCCTCAGTCGCATATTTTCCGGAAAGATGTTCCAATTGGGGATTCCGTTGGTCTGTCGGCCGATATTTCCAGTCTCCTTTCTATAAAGAGGTGAGGGAAACATTCAAGAATGCGGATGGCGACGTGGAGGTGCGACTCAATGATAAGATACAGTCTCCACGATCATGGCAACTTGTGGTAGGTGCTGATAAATATTTTTCAATGTGGAAGCGTCCGTTCAAGTTCACATCCGAAATTTATGGAAAGTATATAGACAGGTTGATTCCATACACTGTTGATAATGTAGAAATCGTCTATGAGGGTGAAAACAATGGAAATGGTTACGTTGTTGGCGCGGATGTGAAACTTTTCGGTGAGTTTGTCCCAGGCACAGATTCGTGGATTAGTGTGGGTTGGCTGCGCGCAAGGGAGAATATCTATGGAGATGTGGATCAAAACGGAAAATCCATTGGTTATATGCATTCTCCAAATAGCCGAATATATAATGTGTCTTTGTTTTTCCAGGACAAATTTCCGAACATAGATCAGTTGGAAGTCAATCTGACTTTGAATGTTGCTGGTGGATTCCGTTATGGAAAACCGGGAGATGCGGAGCGAGACAAATACACCTCTGCTTCATACTCACGTGCTGACATTGGAGCTACATATAGTTTGATGCAGGGAAGAGACAAACTGATGACAAAACCGGTGTTTCGCAAGCTCCGTGCTATAAAGTTGTCGTTTGATTGCTTGAATCTGTTTGATTTGAATAATGTAAGCAGTTATACGTGGGTGAAAACTGCGGATAGCAACCAATGTCCGGTGCCAAATCACCTGACAGGCCGACAATTGAATTTGAAACTTAGAGTAGAATTTTAACATACTTTATTAAGATGGAAAATAAAACATATAAATATCCGTTGACAATTCTCACAGGCTTGTTTTTTATCTGGGGATTCATCACATGTTTGAATGATATGTTGATTCCTTATTTCAAATCTGTGTTTGAGTTATCAAATTTCCAAGCAAATCTTGTCCAGTTCGCTTTTTTTACTGCGTATTTCGTGATCTCTCTGATTTACTTTTTGGTCAGCAGACACATAGGGGATCCGATTGACAAGGTCGGATATAAGAATGCCATTATAGCAGGATTGCTTACGTCGACTGCAGCATGTTTGATCTTTTTCCATGAGGCTGGATCAATGAGTCCAAGTTTCCCAATCTTCTTGTGTGCATTGTTCTTGCTTGGCACGGGATTCACATTCCTACAGATTTCTGCTAATCCATTGGTGTCGATGTTGGGTACTCCAGAGACATCATCAAGTCGTCTAAACCTTTCTCAGGGATTCAACTCTCTTGGCACAACGATAGCTCCTATAGTCGGGTCGTATGTGATATTCAATTTCTTCAATGATACAGATCCATACAGAGGTGGAGCACAGGCTGTACAGATTCCATATTTGGCACTCGCTTGTATCCTTCTTTTCTTGGCTGTGACTATTTTCTTGTCTGATATCCCTGATATGAGGCAAAAAAAGAAGGAAGACGATGGAGATGAAAAATTGTTGGCTTCAGACAATTCCGTCTCGACAACTATTTCTGGTACAGTGAAAAAAGCGAAGAAAAGTGCGCTTGAATATCCTCATTTGGTGTTCGGAATGTTTGCTATATTCTTCTACGTGGGAGGGGAGGTTACGATCGGAAGCAACCTTGTCACTTATATGAAGGAGTGTGTCGGCATAATCCAAGAGTTTACTGCAGGAAGATTTTTGGCATTCTATTGGGGAGGTGCGATGATTGGACGATTTGTTGGATCTCTTTCTATGAGTAATATGGACAGCGTAAAAAAGTATGGTTTCATGGCTGCTGTGGCACTCGCTGGCTTCTCCTTGATTTTTGCAATCACAGGATTCAATATTGAAGAGGTTCTTCCATTTTTCGGATATTTGGTGGCTAACTATTTTGCTTTCATCTCTGCAAAAAGTGTTCCGTCTCGCACATTAGGCATTTTCGCGACTATTAATATAGCGCTTATTACAGCGATGTTGGTGTTTGATGGTATGCTTTCATTGTGGTGTATCTTGGCAGTCGGATTGTTCAACTCCATCATGTTCTCAAATGTTTTCACGTTGGCGATACGAGAGTTGGAGGAGCATACGGCTCAAGGTTCATCTTTGTTGGTGATGATGATTCTTGGAGGTGCGGTAGTTCCACCATTGCAAGGATTGTTGGCTGATAATATTGGAGTACACATGGCATTCGCGTTGCCAATCGTATGCTATGTTTATTTGATGTGGTATGGATTTAAGGGTTGCACAATTCGCAAATAGTGCTAACTTTGCTACAAAATTGAAGTAAATAAAAAACATATATAATTATGACAGATATGGTAAAGCCTTACGTCGTAGGTATTGACGTAGGTGGTACGAACACAGCGTTTGGAATTGTAGACGCTAACGGTAAAGTGATTGCAAGTAGTTCAATCAAGACACAGCAGTTTGGAGCTGATCTTGACGCGTATATCAACGAACTTCATTCTGCTCTTTCTAAGCTTATCGCAGAGAACGGTGGAATTGAGAAGATCAAGGGTATAGGGGTAGGTGCTCCTAACGCAAACTACTATACAGGTAATATCGAAAATGCTGCAAACCTTCCTTGGAAAGGCACTATCGAGTTCGCTAAGATCCTTACAAACAAGTTCGGTGTGCCTTGCACTCTTACTAATGATGCTAATGCTGCAACAATCGGAGAGATGATGTATGGAGCAGCAAAAGGCATGAAGGATTTCATCATGATCACTCTTGGTACAGGAGTCGGATCAGGTATTGTCTGCAACGGAAAGCTTGTTTATGGTCATGACGGTAACGCAGGTGAGCTAGGACATGTCATTGTTCGCCGTGGCGGTCGCCAGTGTGGTTGTGGACAGAAGGGATGTCTTGAGACTTATACTTCAGCTACTGGAATTATCCGTTCTGCTCAGGAACTTCTTCAGGCTTCAAACGAGCCATCTGTTCTTCGTGAGATTCCTCTTGACAAGATCACAGGTCTTGACGTATGCAACGCAGCACGTAAGGGAGACAGAATCGGTAAAGAGGTTATGAAGAGCGTAGGAGTCATCCTTGGTGAGGCATTCGCAGACTTCGTTAAGTTCTCTTCTCCAGAGGCAATCGTGATGTTCGGTGGTCCTGTAAAGAGCGCAGACTTGTTCATCGACGATTTGAAGGCAACAATGGATGCGAACCTTATGCCAACATTCCGTGGCAAGATCAAGGTGTTGACATCTCAGCTTAAGGATGGCGACGCTGCTATCCTTGGAGCATCAGCGCTTGCTTGGTAATTGAAAACGCATCAGTGGAGACGGGAATATTCGCGTCGCTGCAATGAAATCGATAAATAAATATGTAGACGGTGATAATTCCGTCTACCATTAAAACTAAAATAAATTATGGCTAAAGCACCAGAGTTTAAGTACGCTCCTATGTTCCAGTTGGGCAAGGACGACACAGAATACTACTTGCTTACAAAAGAGGGTGTATCAGTAAGCGAATTTGAGGGACATCAGATTCTAAAGGTCACTCCAGAGGCTTTGACAGCAATGTCGAACGCTGCATTCCGTGACGTTTCATTTATGCTACGTCGCTCACACAACGAGCAGGTTGCTAAGATTCTTAACGACCCAGAGGCTTCAGAGAATGACAAGTATGTTGCTTTGACATTCCTTCGCAATGCAGAGGTGGCAGCAAAGGGAAAACTTCCATTGTGCCAGGATACAGGTACTGCAATCATCCACGGTGAGAAGGGACAGCAGGTTTGGACAGGTTTCTGCGATGAGGAGGCTCTATCTAAGGGTGTTTACAAGACATACACAGAGGAGAATCTTCGTTATTCTCAGAACGCTCCACTTAATATGTTTGACGAGGTCAACACAAAGTGTAACCTTCCTGCTCAGATCGACATCGAGGCTACAGAGGGAATGGAATATAAGTTCCTTTGTGTGACTAAGGGTGGTGGTTCTGCCAACAAGACATATCTATATCAGGAGACAAAGGCAAGAATCCAGAACCGTGGCACTTTGATCCCATTCTTGATCGAGAAGATGAAGAGCCTAGGTACTGCAGCTTGTCCTCCATACCACATCGCATTTGTGATCGGTGGAACAAGCGCAGAGAAGAACTTGCTAACAGTTAAACTTGCGTCTACACACTACTATGACTCTCTTCCAACAACAGGAGATGAGACAGGTCGTGCGTTCCGTGATGTAGAGCTAGAGAAGGAGATCCTTGAGGAGGCTCACAAGATTGGTCTTGGAGCACAGTTCGGTGGTAAGTATATGGCACATGATGTTCGTATCATCCGTCTTCCACGCCACGGAGCATCATGCCCAATCGGTCTTGGAGTGTCATGTTCGGCCGACCGTAATATCAAGTGTAAGATCAACAAGAACGGTATTTGGATTGAGAAGATGGACGACAAACCATACGAGTTGATTCCAGAGTCGTTGAGAAGCGCAGGTGAGGGCGATGCAGTTAAGATCGACCTTAACCAGCCAATGAGCGAGGTTTGCAAGATCCTTTCTAAGTATCCAGTTGCAACTCGTTTGTCGTTGAACGGAACAATCATCGTAGGTCGTGATATCGCACACGCTAAGCTAAAGGCAAAACTTGATGCAGGAGAGGATTTGCCTCAGTATATCAAGGATCATCCTATCTACTACGCTGGTCCAGCCAAGACTCCAGAAGGCATGCCATGTGGATCAATGGGACCTACAACAGCAGGACGTATGGACCCATACGTAGACGAGTTCCAGGATCACGGAGGCAGCATGATCATGCTAGCAAAGGGTAATCGTAGCCAGGCAGTCACAGATGCATGTAAGAAACACGGCGGATTCTATCTTGGTTCAATCGGTGGACCTGCAGCAATCCTTGCTCAGAACAATATCAAGAGCATTGAGTGCGTAGAGTATCCAGAACTAGGAATGGAGGCAATTTGGAAGATTGAGGTTGAGAACTTCCCAGCATTCATCTTGGTAGACGACAAGGGTAACGACTTCTTCAAGCAGTTACAGCCTTGGTGTCCAGGTTGCAAGAAATAATGAGTTTTGAGTATCTAAACTCTATACAGAGCGAGAGGACGAAAAGTCTTCTCGCTTTTTTTGTCTCCGTAGAAGCAGGTTTCAAACCTGCCCACAATTGATATAAGCGGAAAAAAACACGTATTTACAATAAAATTTCCGCTGATGTATTGAATTGAAAAGAATTATACTGACTTTGTAGCGGAAAAAATCACGTATTTACAACGAAATTTCCGCTGAGATGTTGAAATTGGGTAGACGGGAGGGTCTTTAGATTCTCTCGTCTTTTGTATTGCTCTTGTCGAACTTTTTGCTAATTTTGCAATTGGTATCGCAAAAAGATACTTTGATATTATTTTTTACGAGCGTTTACTCGTTTTGCTTTGTCTTACAAATCGGCAAAATTTGAAAATCCCAAAGCAGACGATGAGTGGATGCCTGTGCTAAAAGAGAATATCTGTGTCCTCCGTATGCCTATTTTATAGGTGTACGGTGGATTATAGAATGATAGTTAGCGCAGGAATCTCTTGTTGTGTGTTAGGGATAGGGCTTTGCCGAGCCTGTAAGACGAATACACGATGGGTACGATTCCTGCGCTTTTTGTTGTTATAAGGTTTTGGGGAGTTGGGCCTTAGTATTGTACAAAAATGAAAAAACTATTAGTTCTTTTGATGGCATTTATCGGTGTGAATGCATCAGCCCAAGATGTTATTGTCAAGCGTAACGGTGAGGAACTCCAGTGTAAGATTTTGGAGGTTAGTAAAAATGAGGTGACGTACAAACGATGGTCTAATCAGGAAGGACCAACATTTGCGGAAAAGAAATCAGAGATCTTTATGATCAAGTATGAGAATGGAGAAAAGGAAGTGGTGGCTTATGAGTCTCCAGCTTTGACTGTTTCTTCCGTCACTCCAAATTTGTCGACTTCCGTGCCAAGCGAAATGACACTTGCGGATCCGACTCCAATCTCAAATGTATATTTGGAGTATACTAGTCGAGGAAAAAGAAAGTCAGGAATTATAAAGTGGGGACACATGCAGTCTGACGAACAGGCTCAGTCTATTCTGACAAATGATTGGCTTGATTATAAATCAGCCAGAAAAGATGAAAGAAAAGGCAAAGTGTTGGCTATTACTGGAGGAACTCTGTTCCTTGGTGGATTATTGTGGACAGTATTTTATATCGGAAATTATATGTATTATTTGGAAGACAAAGAACGTTATGATGAAGAGGTTGCAAGGTATCAGTTGGTATATGGTTATAATTCAGACTGGCAATCAGATTCGTATATAAAATTATGGGAAGAGCGTGTGTCTTCGGGTAGAAAAGAAAAAAATATATGTTTGTGTTCTATGTTAGGAGGTTTGGTCTCTGGATCAGTTTTGTTTATCGTCGGAAAGACCAAAGCCAAACGAGGACATAAAAACGCTACTCAAATTGTAAACAAGTACAATGATGAGTATGAGAAGAACTCTAAAAAGACAAGTATGTCCAAGCTGGAGTTTAATATCGGATCAAAGGGAAATAATCTTGCATTCACGTTGACATTCTAAAAATATGAAAAAGATATTATTGATTTTAAGTGCGTTGTGTTCGTTGTCGGCATCAGCACAAGATGTGATCGTCAAACAGAATGGCGATGAACTCCAGTGTAAGATTTGGAGGTGAGCAAAAATGAGGTGAAGTACAAGCGTTGGACGAATCAAGATGGTCCTGCATTTGCGGAAAAGAAATCAGACATTTTTATGATCAAGTATGAGAATGGCGAAAAAGAAGTGGTGGCTTATGAGTCTCCAACTTTGACTGTTCCTTCCGTCACTCCAAGCTTATCAACTTCAGTGCCAAGCAAAATGACACTTGCTGATCCTACGCCAATCTCAAATGTCTATTTGGAGTATACTACTCGTGGAAGAAGAAAGTCCGGAATAATAAAGTGGGGACACATGCAGTCTGACGAGCAGGCTCAGTCTATTCTGACAAATGACTGGCTTGATTATAAATCAGCCAGAAAAGATGAAAGAACTGGTAAAGTGTTGGCTATTACTGGAGGAACTTTTAATTTTTGTGGATTATTGTGGACTGCGGCACATATTGTTTATTGTAAAAGATTGGCAGATGAAGATTATGATAGGTTAGAGTATAAACATGCTAAAAATATTTCAAGCTTATCAATGTTGGCAGGATTTTCTATAGGAACTCCATTGTTAATCGTTGGTATAGTCAAAGCAAAGCGAGGACATAGAAATGCCACTCAAATTGTGAACAAGTACAATGATGAATATGAGAAGAACTCTAAAAAGACAGGTATGTCCAAGCCCGAGTTTAATATCGGATCAAAAGGAAATAATCTAGCATTCACGTTGACATTCTAAAAATATGAAAAAGATATTATTGATTTTAAGTGCATTGTGTTCATTGTCGGCAATGGCACAAGATGTGATCGTCAAACAGAATGGCGATGAAATCCAGTGTAAACTCATTGAAGTCGGGACGGAAAGTGTCAAATACAAAAGATGGTCGAATCAGAACGGACCTACTTTTGTCGAGGAGAGAGACGATGTTTTCATGATAAAGTATGAAAACGGAGAGAAAGACGTGTTTGGGGTAAAAACAGCGTTGCAAAAAAATAATGTTGCTGTCAACCCGTCGTCGGCAATGACAATTCCAAATTTGAGATATGACAAAGTCTCAATATCTGGATTATATTCTGGCAGTACTGAAATACCATTAGATTATGCACAAACTATTATGGGCACAGATTGGAGTGAATTTCAGATGTATCAGGATAAAAGAAAGAAAGGAAAAAATCTTTTGGTTTGTGGTATTGCCTGTAATTTTCTGAGTACAGGAGCCGGAATTGTTGGAATCGCCACTGGAACATTTCCATTATATATTGTTGGTGGTGGAATGCGAGTGGCAAGTTATCCTCTTTTGGCGATAGGAATAGTGAATTTTGTAAAAGGACAGCGAGGTTGCAAACGTTTGGCAAAGCAACATAGTTCATCTTCAATCGGATTCAATCCTGAATTTGATTTTAAGGCCGGGGTTAATTCGATGTCGTTGACGATGAATTTTTAATCCCATGAGGAGACGGTGCAGTGCCACGTCTCCTTTTGTTTTTTTGTTATTAAAATGTTCATAATTTTATTTTTGAGCTATCTGTTTTAATTTCCGAAAAATAATTATTTTTGCGGACGATATTTAAATCCTACGAACGTTTACTCGTTTAGTCAAAATGTTGAATGATAGTAAATCACTATAATGGGTAAGATTCCGACGTTTGTATAATGTAATTGTGTATAAATAAATCCTCACGGAATCGGGAAGAACAAAAAAACAATGAAACGACTATTTTTAGTCCTAGCGTCGATGGCGTCAATCGCCTCGGCTATCGCGCAAGATGTTATAGTGAAGCGCGACGGTGAAGAAATCCAATGTAGAATATTGGAAGTCAGCTCAAACAAAGTTAAGTTTAAGCAGTGGAAAAACCAGAATGGTCCTACATTCGTGGAGAAGAAAGCAGACATCCTTATGCTTAAGTATGAAAATGGACAGAAGGAGGTAATCTCTTTCTCTGGCCCAGTCGGAGAGACGAAGGTAGAAGAAACTGTAGTCGCAGGGACTCCCGTCGACTCGGTAGCATTGGCTGATACAATGCCAATTTCAAACAATTATTTGGAGTACGCAAGAAAGGAGCAGTCAGGTCTGTTGAAGTGGGGACGCAGCATCACAGAGGAGCAGGCTCACACTGTTTTAGGCAAGGATTGGACTGATTTCACACGTGCACACAAGAGCGAGCGTGTAGGAAGAGCGATGATCTTTACTGGTGGAGCTTTGGTTTTCGGTGGTGGATTGTGGACAGCACAGTTCATTTGGGCTTCAAAGGATTATAATGATAAGAAAGCGGCTTATGAGAACCATGTGGCTGAGGCTAACGCAAACTATGCGGAAAAAGTAAATGATCTTTACGCAACATATAATGCTGCTGATGTAAAAAGAATTGAGGCACAGGGTATTTTGAACAATGCAAATACCGCATTGTCCAATGCAAATAAGGAATTCGATGATGCCGAAAAAAATTTTAATATAATTAAAAATAGATTCACAGAAACGACAGAGGAGTACCAAAATGCCAAAAAAGAATTTGAGTCTGCGCAAACAAGTTTGACAAACGCGCAAACAAGTTTGACAAATGCACAAAATGGATTAAATGATGCAGAGAAAGAGGCAACTGCCGCTTACAATGCATATAAATCGTTTGATAGCGTAGACAATAGAGATAATAATTTCAATACTTATTTCTATAATGCTTCATTCAAGTCGGATATGAATGACGCAAAACATTATAAAAAGGCTACTTTGTATCCAATGATTGGATGCTACGCTTCTGGTGCAGCTTTGCTTGTATGGGGAATTATTAAGGAGAAGAGAGCTCATAAGAAGGTGAATGAGATTGTCAACAGATATAATGTTGATCCAACTGAAATCCCAGCAGAAGTGCCAGCAGAAACTAGCTGGAAGCCAGAATTCGACATGGAGGCGAGAGGTAATGGTCTTGCACTTGTGATGAAATTCTAAAAAATACAGATAAATATGGAAGCAGGAGAGTCTGATGATTCTCCTGTTTTTTTTATTAATTTGAAATAACTACCATATCGTTTAAGAAACGAAATGACAATAATCGTTTCTTGTGTTAAATTTATTTAAAATAAAGAGGGTTTTATATCAAATTCATTTTGTGACATATAAATCCCTATTATCTTTGCATCAAACATTTACGGTAACAGTAAAAAAGCTATCTACATGTTGTGATTAGTTTTTCGAATGTGTCGTGTGTTTAGTTGATCATATTTATTAACTTTTAATTTTATACACTATGTCATTTAGATCTAGTTTAAATTTAGGCGGTAAGGAGTACGATGTGCTCGACTGCAGTTATTCCCTAAAGCGTGATGTTGACTCTAAGGGTCGTCCATCTTCCAACATTTATGGTGGCAAAATCACAGTAAGAGTTGAGTCGACTGAGGACACAACCATTTTGGAGACAATGGTAAACCAGTTCAAACCATTCAACGGAAGCATTGTGTTCAAGAAAGGTGACGAGGAAGGCAAGATGAAGGAACTTTCTTTCGAGAACGCCTACATCATTGAGTTTGCTGAAGGTATTGACATCGTAGGAACAGCCCCAATGTCAATCACAATCACGATTTCTGCACAGATCATCAAGATCGGTGGCGCAGAATACGAGGAGAACTGGCCAAAGGCTTAATCAAAAGTTTTAGGAGAAGGCTTATCGTAGCCTTTCTCCTTTTTTATTGATTAATAAAATGTTTAATTTGGGTTGTAGAGTTGAGGATTTCAAAGGGCGGAACGCCCTTACTCCTGTCTCTTCTGCGAGTTCGCAAGAACGAGCAGTCAATAGATAAATTTTTGTTTTAATATAGCAAATTTGACAATCGAAAGCTTAAACGGTTTGTAAATAGCCAGCGAATTGTTTGTCAGTTTTTAGGGTTAGAACAATATAAAAATAGAAAAATAATTAAGCATGTCACAGAATTTGAATCCCGTACAGCCGAAAGTGCTGCTCGACGGGGAAAATATATCTTTTGAGTCACTGGTCTTAGAGCAAAGCATGAATTCATGCCACAGATTCGAAGTGGTGTGTGAATTCATGTCACAAAATGAGATGTGGCAGCAGACTCCGCAGAAACTGTTGAACCGTATAGGATCACGCGCACTGATCACATTTGAACATCGGGATTCAGGCACGCCTTATGAATTTTCCGGTTGGGTGACGGATGTCCGCATCGACGCATGGGAAAGTGAGCCGGACTATGAGTTTCTTAACCACAGGAGCAACCGTGTCCATATCATAGGAGAGGGCGATATCGTGAAACTGAACGGCTCACGCGGAATGGATTCATTTGTCGACAGCCAGCTTAAATCGATTGTGTCTCAGTCGACGCAGAAGTTCGGAGTCACAGTAGAGTGTGAACCTAATTTCAACGGAGTCATCCCATACGTGATGCGATATCAGGAGAGTGTGTTTGAATTTCTCAACAGACTCTCGAGCACATATAACGAGATGTTTTTCTACGACGGAAAAACCGTCATTTTCGGTCAGCCGAAAAAATCACCTGAGGTGGCATTGACATTCGACCATGACGTGTTCAGCCTATGCACACGTGCCTCAGCTCTTCCTAGCAGCATCGCAGCTTATGAATATATCCATGAGACAGACAAGCAGGTATATATGGAAGGCACTAAGGATTCTGGGTCTGGACTGCTTTCCAATGTGAAGGGATGTGCCGACAGATTGTACGATGATCAGGAGTTGGTCGCAAGTTCATCTCCAGTCACGTCGGATTCCGATCTTAAGACATTGCTCGACAAGAAGAGCAAGACGATAGGCGGCTCAATGCTCAGCATAGAGGGCCAGACACGCACATGCCAGGTGGTGTTGGGCGGAATAGTGGAAGTGATCTTCCCAAGC
>JAEEGL012673554.1_pt1 | contig 53510 bp, 38 predicted proteins | sample 9134231 | NCBI WGS metagenome assembly JAEEGL01 (sample SAMN16246548, study PRJNA631951) | gut metagenome | biome: gut microbiome; feature: rumen; material: fiber-attached | host: Bos | place: Iran: Karaj | collected 2018-10 | reverse complement strand
CGTCCATGTTGTTGTCCAGTTTGTTTGCGGGCTGGGGAAGAACGCCCTTGGGTTCGATGACACGGTGAGTGCCGTACTTGTTGCCTTTTGGTTGCATAATAATAGGTTTATGTTGTTAATAATTAATAATTTTACTTTAAAAGGGTCAACCTTTAAAACGTACAAAGATACACTTTTTTTTCGAAATGGAAAGAAAAAAACTCAATATTCGGGAAAAACTTAGTATCTTTGCAACTGCTTTCGAAAGGCAAGAAAGCTGTAAAGCAAGAAAAGCATTGCAAGACTGTCCTTGTATTTAAAATCGGCAAATTTTAAGCGGGAAGGCTGAGCATTTATGCTTTCGCTTGTAGTGTATGCTATAGGCTCTCACGCCTCATGCATATCCTCAGGCGTGAGATATGTTCTATAAACCCCGTTTCCCGCAAGGTGTTTGCCGATACCTAAATACAAACGGACATGAGTACATAACCTCATGCCTTTTCTTATTGTATTAATTTATGCCTGTTGGAGGTTGGGGCAGAAAAACAGGCCAAAGCCTATGGACAAGAAACACAAACTAAGTTACAATCCTCCCAAGGTGACCTCAGTATCATTTATGGTAGAAATGGGGCTGTATGCATCACAACGTATCGAAGCGGACATGATGCTAATGGAATCATTTGGCAGTGCTTCATGGGACGAGCCATCTTCCTCTACCGCTACAGGGCATTTTGGGGATGGGGACTGGACGGGAGGTTCATCGTTCTCCAACAATAACAACTTCGGCTCAGGAAGTTGGGACAACTAAAGCCATCCTAAACCCAAATCCAAATCAATTAATTACAGATAAATAATAGAAACAATTATGAATAAGAAACATTACCTCTTTACACTTTTTATGATGGCAACTGCCATGTTGGTCACCAGCTGCCAAAAAGAAGAAGGCACTGTAACATTGGGTGCCGAAATAAAGAATTCCGTCTATACGAACGAGAAGGTGTATATCAGCGACCATACTCCTTGCTGGCACAACGGTGACCGTGTAAACATCAATGGTTCGGTATATTCCATTGTGGCCGCATCAGGCACATCTGCACAGATACCCGAGGTTACACGCCACGACACATACCGTGCTATCTTCCCAGCAAGTATAGTCAATAGTAACAGTACAAACATCAGCAACAATTCTGACATTTCCGTAACTCTGCCTTCTGTCCAATATTTCCAAATGGTAGGAAACCACCAGCGGGTTGATGTCCCTATGGGAGCCTATATGACCAGTGGCAGCACGCTACAGTTCTACAATCTCTGTTCTGTTGTTCGCGTCACGGTCAGCAATTCACTTAACACAGACCTCTCATTAAGCAGCATTATCTTGCATGCAGCACAAGCACGATTAAGCGGAACTGGAACTGTAACGGTAACAGGAGCAGAATCCAACTCTATAAGGATGAACAGCAATAGTACTGTCAATACTCATACCGTTTCACTTGTATTCACCGAAGATGCCCCTGCCATAGTTGATGCATTAGGTTCTTCAACCTTTGACATAGTTGTCCCTGCATTTACTACAGACGACATCGAAATCACCATCAATACCACTGACGGTCAATATTATATACTGCCAAAAAACAATGTAGGTTTAACACATAACACAATAACGACCGTTACTGCAAATATCACAGAACTCTATCAATATCCAACAGCAGCAGAACTGATTAGTGGACCTGCCTTTAATAACCTAATTCCTTCAACTGCAACTAGTGTGGAATTTCTATATGAAACACCATGGGTAGTAAGTGGGACCTTACTATCCACATCAAATTCTGCCGCTCCTATTTATGGAAATTTAGTGGGTGACATTTGGAGAATAACTACACCTGCGCGTTCCATTAATGCTAATACGAACTGCAGTCAAATGTTTAAAAATAAAAACAACCTGCAATCTATCTCTTTTAATAGTAGATTCAACACTTGCAATGTGACTAATATGAGTTCTATGTTTGAAGGGTGTAGTCATTTGTCAAACCTTGACCTCTCCAGTTTCAACACCTCAAATGTTACTAATATGAGTTCTATGTTTGAAGGTTGTGCTTATGACTATTATGGATTAAGCAGTATCAACCTCTCCAGTTTCAACACCTCAAATGTTACTAATATGAGTAAAATGTTTAAAGGATGCAGTCACTTGAGCAGTCTCAATCTATCAAACTTTAACACTCAAAATGTCACTGATATGAGTTCTATGTTTGAAGATTGTGTTGATCATACTGATGATGGTTTCTTAATAGGGTTATATAACATCGACCTCTCCAGCTTCAACACCTCAAATGTTACTAATATGAGTAAAATGTTTAAAGGATGCAGTCACTTGAGCAGTCTCAATCTATCAAACTTTAACACTCAAAATGTCACTGATATGAGTTATATGTTCTACCGCACTTCTAAATTAGATGCATGGAACTGGATAAATGGTCTCTCAAGCCTTGACCTTTCGAATTTCAACACATCAAGTGTTACTAATATGAGTTATATGTTTGGTGAATGTGTCAGAATTAGCAGTCTTAATCTTTCGAACTTTGATATGAGTAATGTCACTTCTAAAACTGGCATGTGTAGTAATCTTTCTATTTGTTCAGTAGATTATAATGATTTGGAGAATACTTTTGAAGACAACGCTTGCACCATAACCTGCCCATTATCGGTACAAACCGCTATGCAGAATGGCACTAATCTGCCCACCAGCGGGGTAACGTTCACTTGGGTTAGACCGTAAAACACTCTCCGCAAGTTGGACGTTTTTTTTCTTCAACCCCACATTACTGCCGAAGGCATAGTGTGGGGTTGTTTTTTTCTATAGAGGGGATAGAGATGATAGATTTGATAGAAAAGAATTTACTGCTTTCCTTTATATTGTTCCAGTTGTTGGCGGAGGAGGGTGTTTTCTTGTTCTAACTGTTGGAGGCGGGTGCGGAGGGCTGCTATTTCTTTGTAGGCGGCTTCTAACTCTTCTTTGCGGTCGGAACGGAAGCCGAGCCTTGCCGCTGTCATCCTTTCTTTTATGCCACCTTCGGTGACGAACTCTTTTTCTTTCTTCTTTTGGTAGGTCTGCATCATGGTGTCTACCATGCAACATAATGTCACTGCCGCGTTTGCCATTTCCTCGTCGGTCCAGCGGTCGAAGAAGGGTTCGTAGTCCTCAATCTTGTTGTGCTTTTGGCAAAAGGTGAGCATAGGGCTGTAGCGGGAGTGACTTTGGTTCCAAAGGGAAAGACTATGACTGTGGATATAGTCAAGGTAGTCTTCTTTCAGTTCCTTGATGCTGGCACGCGCCACATTCAGCAACTTGGCCTCCATCTCGGTGGAGGTCACCCCGTCGGCAGAACCTTCCACTATGTTCTGCTTGCCACTACGGGCTGCCTGTACCATCTGGTCGACTGTGCGGTCGCCATGGGTGGGCAGAAATCGGCGGCAGAAGACTACGGTCATCTGGTAGAGGACTACCGTTTTCTGGTAGAACCAGAGGTTTTCCCAATGGGCTTGCATGCGGAGGTAGTGGTGGTTGGAATTGTCTTGCATGGTATTATTGTTTTTGTTTTTTTTAGAAGGGATAGAGGGGATAGATTTGATAGAGGAGATAGATTTTTTCTATCGTATCTGTTGTGTCTATCGTATCTATCCCATCTATTCTATTTCACTGTCAGTCTCTGGCCTGAGCTGGTTGCGCGGAACTCGGGGGCGTAGAGGCATTGCAGCACTGAGGGTGCCAGCGTGAAGGTGCCGGGGTTGGTGACGTAGTAGTCGGCATCGATAACGTATTTTCCTTTCTCCAAACGGTCGATATAGACAGCGTTGTGGCTGTTGTTAATGGCCACATAATAGCTCAAAGTCCAATTCCACACCCAGCCGGAGGCGGTGCTGACAGGCTCTAAACAAGCGGCTCGGAACTCTTTCAGCTCCACATACTCCAGATTGCGGTCGCACTGCACATTCAGTCTCACCCTCAAGCGGTCGCCAACGGTGACTCCCATGCCCTTCTTCAACTCGGTCAGCGACCCGTCTGCCTCCACCTTGTAGAGTGTTCGCTGCAGGGTGATACCCGTCTCGGAGGCGGGAATCTTGTCCATCTGCTCGGTATACTGATAATACAGTGCCCCCCAACTTATGCCCTTCACATCCCGCTTAATGGAGGCAGAAACGCTGTTCCCTTTAGTAAACAATGCAAGGCTGTCGCCGCGGTAAGTATGCCGCAGATACCCTGCTGAACCACCAGCCACATCCACCTGCAACGTATCCACCAAAGCCTTACCCCGAACTATAATATTGTCGTCAGGCACAAGGGCAGGAGAAAATCTTTTTGTTCCGACTGGCATCAGTGCCTGAATAGCCCTCAACGTGGCGATGTCCGAACTCCAGCGCGTGGTCTGTTTTTGTTTCAAAAGCCATTGCTGCATCTGTCCAACAGAGTGAGTGTCCTGAGGTGTCACCTCGCGGAAAGTCTCGATAAGTAGAGCTTGCGTCTCCACAGGGCGTTGGTAATAGAACCATCCAGCCTTGTTGTCGCGCCAGTACATACCCATCTCTTCGCTATAGAGGGCTTTCTGCCGTATGCGTTCCACCATTTCGCGTGCCAACTTGCTATCCCCGTTCCTCTGGAATACGAGGGCAAGCAATGCCTGGTCGTAAAGCGAAGTGTAGTCGCCGTAACGCTGCTTGGCGTTGCCGTAGAAGTAGTCGAAGGCCTGTTTAGCGTCTCCGGCAAAGGAACGGCCTGCATAATAGCTCCGCGTATAGAGGTAGTCAAGCATGATAGGCTTGCATTTGCTGTCGGGGTGTTTTGCCAGATACTTCTGCCAATCGAGATAATCCTTGTAAGCCTCCTTGTCGACGTATGCCAATGCACGGCTCTCCATCGGTGTAATTCCGCGCGACATCTGCCGTGCCATTATCCCGAAACCTTTCAGGATATGCTGCGTGACATAAGTGCTGCTATGTCTGCCGCCAGGCATCCACGACCAGCCGCCGTCGTGCCGCTGCTCCTTCTGTAACTTGTCGAAAGCCTCTTTGCACTGTTGTCCCAACGACTCGCTGTCGTAGAAACGGGCGATGTTCTTCAGCCTTTCCACCTCCGAGGTACCCGACCTCAGCCACGGGGTCTCGTCCAGCAGGGTCTGCTTGATGTCAGCGTTGCGCATCAGGGGGCTTTCCTCTTCGGTTGCGTTGTCCGCGCAATGTTTCAGCTGCGGGAACTGTTCGGCAATAGTCTTGCCCACCGTGTTCACATAATAGCTGTTGAAGAGGTAGATATTCGACGGATTGCTGCACTCCTTCATAAAGGGCAGCGATTGGATAGCCAACCAAATGGGATTGGCCGTATACTCCACCGTGAAGCTCACCGACTGTGCAGTTGCCGAAGTGGGGAGCGTCATCGTGTACTGCTTCGACCCTTTGCCGTTCATGTACATCGAAACCGACTGCGTCACAGCCTGACGGTTGGTCAGCAGCGGCAATGGACCTTGCTCGCCGTCGCTATGCTTTGCCGCCGTGGCAATATACTTATACGTAGCCACCGTGCCTCCCACGGGGACGGTGACCGTAAACTGCACCGGCACCGTACCACGAGCGGGAACCGTTATTGATTGAGAATTGAGAATTGAGAATTGAGAAGTATTTCTTTTGTCAGCTGAGTTTTCAATTTTCAATTTTGAATTTTCAATTTCAAAAGAGAATTCCACTGTTACCGTGAGGTCGCTGTCCGTCAGATTCATCACCTTGGCCATCAGGGTGGCTGTGTCGCCCTCGCGCAGGAAGCGGGGCATATTGGGCTGTATCATCAGTTCCTTTCGGGTGATGAGTTGCCGTTCCAGCGAGCCAGTGGCCAACTCCTGCGTCCACGCCAATCCCTTCACGTTCCACTGCGTCAGCAGGTCGGGGGCGGTGAAGCTGTAGCTCACCGTGCCGTCCCTGTCGGTTCTAAGGGTAGGCTCAAAGAACGCCAGGGTGCTGAGATTGGTGCGCACGTAGGGCTTCTCCTCCGTGACACTTCTTGTTTTTGCCGAAGGCTCAACAGCATACATCACTGCCGCCTCCTCCATCTCGACATCATCCTCCACTACTTCCAAATCAGTCACCACAACGTCCTCGGTCGCCTGTATGGCGTTCTTCACTCCGGCACGCTTGCGCATACTCCCATTCATTGTCACCATGCCGCTCTCTCCTCGGGCAGTAGCGTATCCCACGCCTCCCACCGAGGTCACAATGCTCTCCACCTGTGTGCCGGGCATCGACATGCTGTTTCGCCAACGCCAGCCTCTATGATTGAGGGCGGTGAAATTCCATCCGCCAGGTCTTTTGCCTTGATAAGGCGTAAATTTGCCATGAGGGATAAGCAGGTCGTGCCCCTCGCGATAACGCCAATCGAGGTAATAAGACAATCCCACAGCCGTATTGGACTCGGTGTTGCGCCACGGGAACCATGCAAACGAGTTGCCGCCGAAGCCATAGTTGTCCAAAGCCGCGTCGTACATGCCCAGCAGCAAGGCTGCGGGAGCAAATGGGGCAGCACCCTCGTCCTTGGGCGACACCTTGATGGTCCAACGTTCCTTCTCGCCGGGTGTGAGCTTGTCGCGGAAAGTCACTATCTGCACATCCAATTTCTTGTGTTCAAAGGGCACCTCCACACGGTAGTGCTCCCTTTCAAAGCGGCCCTCTTTCACGGCGCACAGGTTCACATCGAAACCACCCAGCAGGGCCTCGCTTACAGGTATGCGCAACGTCGCAATCCCATTGTCCACACGCAGTAGGCGGCGTTGCACTGTCTTGCCATCACACACCATCTCGTAAGCCACATGCACGTCCCTATGGCGTGTGCCGAAACGCAGCACCACGGTATCGCCCACCTGAGCCTCCTGGGTGTTGATGTCCGACCACAGCAAATCCATCGTATACACCTTGGTGCTCCCTTTCGGGGTATATACTACCACCAACGTGTCGGCCACTGTCCTCTTGCCATGCTCGTCCGTCGCCATCCGCAGGCGGTATACACCCGGTTCCAACATAGGCATCGGCACCCTGTTGAGCGTCAACCCCTCGCACTTCACGCGGGTATCAAACACCCGTTTCTCCACTGGCCAGTTCCACATATTCTCTTCCTCACGGGTATATGCCGTCAGCGGGAAACGCTTGCCGAACTCCTCGCGGCTGATTGTATGGCGTACGCCAGCAAGAAGCTGCGAGTGCGAAAGCAAAGGACGTTCGGGCTGCCGCAGCCGCTCGACGCTGAGGACGACATACCCCTTCATCGGGGTGCCGTTGATGTCGCAATACTTGTATTGCACGTTGGACAGATCCTGCAGCTGTTCTGGCAGCGTGATAGAGATGTAGCTGTTCTCATATCCCGCATTGAGCGTGAGGCTCTGGCTGTGTGTCTCGCCGTTTATATCGGTCACGTCCACCCTCACCTCATACGTGAAACAAGGTTTGGTGGAGAGTTCTATGTTGCTGTCGGACTCGGCCACGAAGGCAATACGGAACTGGCCTTCGGCATCGGTGACCAACGAATCGGACACCATGGTGACCATCTCGCTGTACAAACCGTTCCCAAACCATCTGCGCCACCACGGCCGCAACATCGACCGTGTGACGGAATAAACCACCTTTGCCCCACTAACAGGCACCTGCGTGTACGAAGCTGCCAACCCCTCCACAACCAAGCTGTCGCCCAGCGAGGGAACCACCGAGTGACCTTCGGCATCTTTGCGGTCCACCCCTTTCAGGGTGACGGTGAACTTGGGCTGCTTGTAGGCCTCGACGAGGAAAGATTTCTCACAAACCCGACCGTTTCGGTTGTCGAAATCAGCTTGGTAAGCGCGAATGACGAACCGTCCCGGCAACGCATGGGCGGGGATGACGAAACGCCCGCTGAGGCTGCCATACGCATCGGTGGTGCCGTAAAGCGTGTCAATCGCCTTGTAGTTGACATCGAACAGCAGCAGCTGCAGTCGGTCGCTGCCGACGGCATATCCCCTGCGGTTATACTCCACACGGCCTTTCACCAGCATAAACTGCACCGTGTCGCCCGGCCTGTAAACAGGCCTGTCTAAAAACATCTCGGTAGCATCGCGGACAGTGTCGCGTTCGTTGGGACCAATCGAGCAGTTACTCACCACTTCCAACCCCTTATACTGTGTCACCAAACGCCAATCGAATTCGTACCTATCTTTGACCCCTTCCGCGCCAAAGGCGAAAAAGCCCTGCGCATCGGTTGTGGCTGTGGCCACTGTGCCATACTTCGCATTATAGTAGTTCTTGCTGCGCTGCAGCTGCACCTTCTGCCCTGCCACCGGTCCCCCTGTCGCATAGTCAACCACATAGCCGTACACACTGTCTTCGGGCGACGACATAATCACGAATACCGCTGCCGACACGGTGAAGCCTTTCGCACAAAAGCCCTCGCTTGTGAAATCCTTGGTGGGCGATGCCATAACCATGTAACGTCCCGGGGCAAGGCCTGGAATATAGCCGTAATGTTTGTAGAACTTATAATCTTTCGGCAAGGAGAACGACTGGCTCCACGTTTTAACCACCCTCTCTTTCAACAGCCGGGCTCTTATCTCTGAATCGCTCTTGTAATAGTTCTTGTACCATTCGGGATATTTAATCACACGGTAGTAGAGATTATCCACATTGCGCGTTTCCACTCTCATCAGTATGTCGCGTCCGGCAGAGGAGACTTCTGAGATTGACATATCAATCTTCTTGGTTTCTATCTGGCGCTTACGGTTGGCACACTCCACACCGCCCTGGCTCTTCGGCCAGCGGGCAATGGCGCTGTCGCAATAAGCCAGTGCCGTCAGGTAGTCGCCGTCCTGTTCATAAAACCCAGCCATCCGATCGTACAACTCGGCCATTTGCTCGTTGCCCGTCCAGCGGCAGCGGTTCAGACAATCCTGCACCAACCGTTTGCGGTAAGCCAACGACTTGTTTGGCTGGGCAACGAGGAAATTAATCAGCCGAATCTCGTTATACAATATCAGGTTCACACTCCCTTTCGTGGGACAGGATGTGCTGTACCACGCAGTCAACTGCCTCTGCAGCTCTATTCTTCTTTTCTGCGGCACATATTCCATGGCCAGACGCATCACCAGGTCGTACATCGTCGGGGTGGTGTTGAAGCTCACATTCTTCGGTGCGGAACAGAAGTCGGCAATCTGCATGTTCGGCACTTCTCGCAAGACAAGCGTGTCCACCAGCGCCGAGTCGATGTTGCCGAGGAAAATGTAGCACAGACAGCTGTCCACAGTGGTGAGGTACGGCAGAATGGCACGAAAGCGCGCCAGACTGCTGTCAGCCACATCCTCCTGGTAGTTGATTGCCGCCCGCTCCATATACCATGTGGAGGTGAGCAGCTGGCGACTGGTCGCAAAACCTCTCTGACCGGCACGGGCACGGGTCATAGCAACGGTGCGCAGACTGTCGGCCAAGGTGTAGGCGTCGGTGTAGCGCTGTTTCGAAATCATTTTCTCGATACGGCCATACGGGTCAGACACATCCACCGCACCCTTTTGGGCACAAAGCGGCTGAAATGCAAAAACTGCGACAATAAAAAAGACAGAGACATTTGCTTTCATAGGACAAGAATTTTTTAATGACTATATAACGTGGGAAACGCCCAAAAATTGCCCTTCCACATCGGCGGAATTGAATTGCATACCATGCAATAATCCATTACGATTAGAGCCAACATTTGCATTAAAAGTGACAACGCCTGTCAAAAAAACAAAACCGCCCCTACCTCCTTTCCTCATCAACCGTTGTTCTTCGGTTGTTCAACCCAAATCCAATCAAGCCTCCGCCAGAGGTCGTTCAAGAGCAAAGCGGAGACATGTGAAATGAAAAAACTGATAATAACCGTTTTATCCTTTTTTCCGGCTTGATGACCGACGTAGGCCCGGTCGTTCTTCCGTCGCTCCTTATTCTTCAGTTCTCCCATCGTTCTCCCATCGTTCTCCCATTTCAGAAGGAGAACTGAGGTATAACGGAAGTCGAAGGGTGGATGAAAAAGCGAGCCAAGGGCAGTGAGAAAACGACACAGGCAGAGGTTGGAGAGGATTCGCAAAAAAAAGGCGTGCGTCGAAAAGATTACATGCATTCTTCCAACAGCCGATTTTGAGATTATATTAAATAGAGTAAAAAACGACGGAAGGACAGCCTAACGACGGCCGTCCTTCCTGAGAATAAAAAGTATGTACAATCATTTCGATGGTGTACCTGGATACTGGAACGAGCCGTCTATTGAGACCGAGAAAGGAACCAAACGGGGCTGGCCAGCCTCGGCGGCTGCAATGTCGAGCATGGTGCCGCTGGCCGACATAGTCACCGTCTGGGCGTTGATGTCGAGGGCAGTGACACTGACATCGTAGGTGCATCCGGCCGAAGGTACGGTCAAATAGGGAGGCATGCTGCCCTGTGGGGTTTCGACAAAGTCGCTTTCGCTACCATAGAAGAAGCTCTGGATGCCATCGTTGATAGTTTGGTTGCCGGTACGCGGGAGGATGTAGGTGACAAAAGCAGGACCTGACTCGCCGATATAAACAGCAAGGTTGAAGAGGTTGTCGTTTTGACCCATGCTCACGAGGGCAATGCCGTTATAAGGGGTACCGTCCATAATAACCGTTGCAGTGAATTCGCCCGGTGTCTCACCGCCGCCGCCAGTGGTGTCGGGGTTGGAGCCAATGGTCTTGAAGTAGGCTGTGTAAGTCACATCACCGTTGACAGTGATGTTGCGGGGGTTCTCAGTGTTGCCGTCGTTCCAACGGTCGAACTGATAGCCGATTTCCGGGGTACCCCAGATACGGACGGTTTCACCAGCTTCATACTGGCCGCCACCGTATGCTTTGCCCATCTGGTCGTTGGCCGAAGTGACGGTTACGGTGTACTTGCCGTTTGTGATGTTTTCTCTTTCGCATGAGACAAATGCCATGCCTGCCAGCAGTGTAACGCATAGCAGTCTGAAGATGTTCTTTTTCATTTGTGTGTTACTTTTTAATGGTTTTATTGAATTAATTTTTGATTATCTGATTTGATGGAATGTGGTGAGGCCGCCGACAACTTGCGGGTTCTCTTGGGAGAAGCCTGTGGTGATGCGGAGGTCGATGGTGAAGGTGCGATTGACGGGGTCAATCTCGAAGGGATCACGCTGCACTTCGCCATCTTCTTCGCTGATAATTTCGCCTTTATGTCCATCATAGGTATAGGTGCAGGTCATTTCCTGCGGCTGCTGGGTTTGCCCACCCGTGACCATCTCGAGAAGAATGCTGACATTGGTTTCGTCGACAAAGTCGACTGTCCATGTCAAGACACATGGCAAGGTACCCGCCTGAGGGTGCACAACGGTGCCGCTGTAGACCCCTTGCCAGGAGGTGCGCACGATGTCCAGTGTTGTCGGGACGTCGGGTGTGCCCGGGTTGTCAGGATTATTGGCTGCGGGTTCTTTTTCGCATGAGGAGAAAGAAATGGTGGCAAAGGCCATCGCAATCAGTAAAAGGATTTTTTTCATGTGTTTGTGTTTTTTGATTATTGCTTGATTATTCTGGATTCAGACACACCGTCGGAAGTAACGGCACGGAGGATATAGAAACCTGCGGGCAGACCTGATAGGTCGATATCAGAGGTTGGTGTTGAAGCCACACGGCGGCCGAATGCGTCGTATAGCTCGGCACGCAGCAGGGTACTGGCTTCGATGTGCAGCACTTCGCTGACGGGATTAGGCCATACGTGGCAGAATACGGGTTTCTCTGCCGCTTGTTCAACCGACAGATGAGCGCACGGCCATTCGATGAAGTGCGTGCCACCGTTCATGAAAGCATATTCGACCGACACCAGTTCCTCACCATAGCGGTTGAGGACACGGTAGTTGATATAGCGGTCGGAGCCTCCGCCGTGGTGGAAAACCACGTTGATGTCGTGGGGAGCCACGCCTACCTCGACGGTGGCTCTGCTGCCAGAGTTGAGTTTGGCTGTACCGTAGACGTAACCCGAGAGGCTCTCGAAGCTGAGGTAGGCACCGCCTTCCCACCCCCCGTTGCGGGTGCTTTCCATTACAACGGTGAGGGGACAGTAGTCGTCGGGGGTGTAGTAGGTCTGCACCACTATGACAGAAATGCATTGTCCCGCCTGCGTAAAGGTGATGGTGGCTTGACGCTCACTGCCTGTGGTGTTTTCGTCGGTTGCAACGGTTATCGTCCCGACATGTTCCACTCCGTTGCGTTCTATAGTCACCCAAGGCTGGTCGGCACTGACGCTCCACGGCGATGCAGAGGTGTCGATGCTGCAGAAGAACATCTGGCGGCTGCCGCCGTCACGGGTGAAGGTGAGCAATGTGTCGCTGACATGAAGGCCATAGTCTGGCACAGCACCGAGCAGTGCTTGGTTGCTTTGATTGAAATGGTATACTGAGCCTACTTCACCTGTTGGGCTGACGTTGGGGCAGATGTCGTCGACGGTGTAGTAGCCGTCGCCGTTGCCGCTCCAGCCGAAGTTGAAATGGAAGAAGACTTGTCCGTTTCGGTACTCATAGCCGTCGCACACGAAGCCGTGCCCACCCTCGGGAGCCACGCCGCAATAAATAATGGGGTGTTGCAGACGTAGCTCGGCAATAAGGCTGTCGGCCCACCGCTGGTCGGTATATCCGTCGGTCCTGTATATGGGGCGCATATTGTGGCTATAGTAGAAGTAGTCTTTAAGCGAGTTGTCGATACTGGGTGTACCCGGATGTCCTACCAGACCTGCGGCACCGCTGCCACTGGGATCATATCCCATATGTAGACTTACGCCTATATGGTACATCAGCGTGGATACGGCCAACTGCTGTTGGTAGGGGCTGCCAGCGGTTACCTGGTCGGGCATGTTGGCCCAGTCATAAAGGGTGTGGGAGAAATCTGCCGACTGGGCACCATAGGGCGGACAGTTGTAGGTCTCGTTGCCATGTCCGAAGGCGGGATAGCGCCAGTAGCGCATCATTTGTGCCTGAGCAGTGGCCGCACAACCTGTGGGAGTGTGCTGCGGGGTAAGCAGGGCATAGCCTCCGTCTTGGTGCCAATGGGTTTCCAGCAGCGGACCGATACGGTCGTCGTTGTCTCCTTCCTTGGGCAAGTCGCCACTGAGGAGATATTCCCACCGTGAGGCGTCGGCGGCCGTGGGCGCCACCTGATAGCGTATTCCGTCGGCAATCAGTCCACAGTAGGCTTCCATTCTTTCCGACACCTGCACAGGCAATGAATCAGGCGATAATCTGCCATGAAGCGAGTAGGCTATCACAGGGCGGGCGCAATCGTTGGCCGACACCATGACAAAACCACCTTGCTCACCCACGAACAGATAGACTTCACCATACTGCCAGGAGCATGAATGCACATGACCCTTGCCATGAAGTACAGATTGCCAGAAATGATTGGCCACGCGGCTGGCTTCTGTTTGCGTCACCGGTTTGGCTGTAGCGACCACGGCAATCAGGCATGCCGTTACAAGAATGAGTGTCTTTTTCATTGGCTTAGTCCTTTTACCACTTTTATTACCTTGACAGCGTTTTCAGTGATTATCCTTATATAATAAATGCCTGTGCCAAGATGAGTAATGTCAACTGTAAGGCCCGCGGTGCGCTGCAGCACACGACCTGCGGCATCCAATACCTCCAAACAAACAGGTTGCCCGTTATCGATATTGCCTGTAACGATTAGCCGTCCCGTTGTAGGATTGGGCGATACGTTCCATTTCTGACTTACATCCTGCGGATCGTCTATTCTCAGACGATTGCAAGGCCATACGATGAGCGCGTCATCACCGTCGAAGTATGCATTATTGACCTCGACCAAGGTTTCGCCATACCTGTTTTTGACCTTGTAGTTGATATAGCGATCCAATGCGCCACCAGGATGCCAGCGCACCATGACATCATGAGGAGCCACACTTATGGTTGCCGTACTGGTACGACTGTTGGCTGTATGCTGAGCAATGCCGTATACCGTGCCACTGGGTGACTCAAAGCTTAGGTGAGCATCACCTGCCCAAGGTTCATTATGGGTGTTTTCCATTTCTACTGTCAAGAGGCAGTAGTCGGTGGCAGGGTCGTAGGCTTCCTGCACAACATTGAGGGTTACGGAGAGGCTGCCCTGTGAAAAAATCACGGTACCGGTGCGTTCCGCTCCAGTGTTGTTTTCGGTCACGCTAATGGCAACCTGTCCAAGATGGCTGAAATCAGTGTTATCGACATGAATCCAATCGTCGGACGGGATGGCTGTCCAAGGTGCGTTGACAGTGTCGCTGGTGCTGAACCATACCTGCCGCTGGGCAGCAACGCGGGTGAAACATACCGTCTCCTCACTGAGATAGAGGCCATATTCGGGATGCAATCCCAAAATGGCAACATTGGCCTGATTGAAAGAATATGCACCATAGGTGATGGCACCGACTTGATAGTAGCCATCGCCCTCGCCATCCTCGCCGAGGTTGAAGTGGAGGTATCGCTGCGCATTGAAGCCGTCGCAGATAAAACAATGACCACCAGAGGGGCCGTCGCCCCCGTACAGGATGGGATGCAGTAGACGAAGTTCGGCAATCAGCGTGTCGGTCCAAGCGTCGTTGCTCATCTGTCCCTTTGCACAATAACGGATATCATGACGGTTGTAGCGGAAATAATCGGGCAATGCGGTTTCACATTTGATAAGGGTTGTGCCGCTGTAGACGGTGGAGTAGTGCATGTTGACGCTTACTCCGCAGTGGTACATGAGTGTGGCCACGGCTGTCTTTTCAGCGGCAGTGGAGTTTCCCGTCAGGCGGTTGGGCATGTTGTCCCAGTCGTAACAGGTGTTGCCGAAGTCGGCGCTTTGGGTGCCATAGCCAGAATCGTCGGTGTAGGAATGGCTTCCACGTCCGAAAGCAGGATAGTTCCAGTATTTCATCACCTGTGCCATGGCGGTGGCCACACAGCCTGTCATCGTATATCCTGGGCAGAGTTGGTTGTAGGGCGATTTCTGGTACCACTGGGTTGTGAGCAACGGTCCAACTTCTTCCTCCTTGGCTTGTTGAATGGATTTTCCAGCCAACAACTGCTTCCATTCTTCGTGACATGGAAGGCCCTTGACGGTACGGATTTGCCCTATTTCCTGCTGGTAGACACCCACAATGTTCTGCAAAGCCACAGGCATTGAATCTGGATTTATTCTTCCATACAACGAATAGGCCAACACCGGACGTGCACAATCATCGGCTGCCACCATCATCCAGCCTCCATGAGACATGGCAAACAGATAGACGGCATTATAAGGCCACGACTGCAACTCCATCCGGACAGGACTCTTTACCTGCAAAGTCTGTTCCAAAAAAGTCTTTGCCACCGCAGCTGCCTTGTCGACACTGACGGGTGCAGCATGAACAGTGAGACTCATAACAATGGCAGCAATGAGTGGCAACACTCTTTTGCCACACCCTGCTGCAACTTTTAATTGTGGATATATGCTATGTGTTGACATGGATTATCTTGTCTGGTGCAAAGTTGTCGGACCTCCGTAGGTAAACATCTGACCACCCTCTTCATGTTGGGTCTGGAATTGTAAGGTCACATTCATGGTACGGTTGTACGGGTCACAAGTGAAGGGCCAATTTCCGTCCTCGTCAGTGATGACACCCGCATTGTGTCCATCATAGGTATAGGTCATCTCCCACGAATACTGATCCGCATCAAAAGCCCGGCTCTCGATCCAGAACATCACCTCGCCACGACCGTCACGGAGAAAGTCGACAGTCCAATGAATAGTGCAAGGCACACTGCCATACTGGGTCTGGGTAGTGGTGGCATAGGTACCCTCCCACTCGGTTCCAACAAGGGTCTCATAAACAAGTTCCGTCGGGTCTGTATTGCCACCGGGTTGGTTATTGACAGGCTCCTTCTTGCAGCCGGCAAAGCCAACGAACGCCAAAGCCAGCATACCTGCCATAAAAAATCTAATCATCATCTTCATTGCTGTAAAATTTTATTAATTAATATTTAATGATTTTCTTTGTACTCATGCCGCTGCCCGTTACAACACGGAGGATGTACAGTCCGGGTAGCAGGGAAGAGAGATCAACCTCCTCTCCTGTTGTGGATGCCCATACGCGACCCGAAAAGTCAAGCACCTCGGAATAACGAAGGCCTGATGGACACGATATATGAAGTATGCCGTTCACCGGGTTCGGCCACACACTCCACTCCGTACTCACCACATCTCCTTCCTCAATGCCCACAACAGTTCCCGTTGGGCCATCGGTACCCAGAGTGGTAATATTGAAATAATAGTTGTCCCATAACAACAAATCCTTGGCATTGCGACTGAAAAGAGTGTTGTTTGCCCCATCGGTCACCGTCACAATCCCGTTCAATCCGTCAGCACCCACATCCATCAGTTTGAGCCTGTACAGACCTGCCGAAGCGGGCGAAAGTGTATAAGTTACCGTTCTCCCTGCATCCGCATCCTCACCCGTGACACGGTAATAGTATTGGCAATCAGAAAGCCCCGCCAATGAGAACGAAACCTCTTGAGGGTAACTGTCATACTTGATACTCAGGGTAAGAGGTCCCGCTGCCGTGTAGATATCCACCCCCGCATAGTCGATGCCGACAGCCTCGCCAGTCACACTCACCTCCCTTCCGTCAGAAACATAGCCCGTCAACCGCACCGTGGCAGTTTCGCCATATTGCTGATGAGTGGCAGGCATTTCAACTATGCTGTAGGCCGCCACCTGCACCGTATCCGTAGCATATGGGGCAATGGTCTTGTTTCGTGTCATATTCATACCATTCACATCAAAGCGAAGGTTACTGATTGGCCTGTCGGTCGGATTTACAACCTTGACGTAAGGATGGTAATCGAGAGAACATTCGTAGCCACCCGTTCCACCATAGGCCAAATAAGCCTCGTCCCCCCTACGGATGGCTTCGCACACATTGAGTACCTCCTTTTTGTCCTGACATACAAAAACAAGCACACCGAGATCATCCACACTGCCCACGGCAAGGTCGCCTATTTGCTGCGGCACCACATAGGCATACTCCTTGGTGAAGAAAGAACCCGCAGTGATGTGACGAATAGTGTCGCCCCACTGCCCTGTAAGGAGATGGCGCAGGATATGGTTGTGGCGGTACTGTCCATTCACCATGTTTTCGGGATAATACTGTGCCCCACCCGTCTGGCTGCCCATCACATTGTTCTGCACCAATGCCACATTCAGCATATTAAAACCGCCGGGGCCATCGCCGGTATAATAGACCTCCACCTTTACAACCATCAAGCGGGAAACCGGGTCAACGTCGAACGTGGCCGCCACATTCACGGGAGCCTCCATCTCCATCACCTGCAACGCACAGGGATACGCCTGGCCGGGGTCGATACCAATGCCCGAACCGAAGAAACCGTGACGGTTCACCGACGAAGTGGGATAGCTATTCACCATCGCCTGCTGCGCCAAAGCGTTACCCCACTGAGTGGTGAACTGAGTGGCAAACATCCCCTGATGGATATTTATGGCATACACCCTGCCGGGAAATGCCCCCAGCGTAAAGTCCGTGGCCTTGTGCCCCAACGGGCAGTACTGGCAGCTGACACCCGTATACTCCTCAATCAACACATTGCGGTTGGCAGGCTGAGTGGAGACAAACGACTGCCCCATAACAACGATGGCGAAACCCGCCATCAACAACAGAAAAAATGTTTTCTTCATATGAATATTAATTTAATTTTTATGGGGGACTGCAGGTGCGACCGTATCCCGGCCACCACAGAACCCCGAAATCCGTTTACATTCCTTTCCTGCATCCCCCTTGTTGTGATAAATCTCAAACAAATAAGGAGTCACATCGTTGAACAGACCCGTTTCATAAAGATCTGCAGCCGCCCTGACCGTGTTCAACCCAAAACGGCTGCCCGTGTTCAGCTGATAGAATCCCTCGGAAGGGACACTGTCGACAACCGTCAACCCCCGCCCTGACAGCAACTCGCGGAAAGCCGCAATATTGCCGGGAGGCACCGCCACAAAAAGCATAGAATCCGGGTAGACATGATGCAGGATCGCCGGCGAAAGCAATTCAAGTTGCCCGCTGTTGTCAAGCATATTCTGAAGCGTCGTGTATCCCACTTTCAGATTCTCAATGACAATAAATTTGCCGTACACCTGCAGGGCGTCGCCCATAGCCATAAGCTGTTTAATCAACACACTGTCGGCCAGCACGTTCATAGCGACATAGACCGTAGTCGTGTCAACAGTACACAACACCCGCTCTCCGCCAAGTTCATAATAGTAATAAACATCGGTGACAGACGGAAGAGCCTCATGGGGTGCCCGGACATATGCAGTACCCGACCACGTGCCCGTGCGTTTATCATAAACAATAGTGACCGTCTTGCCGTCCGCCTCCATCCTGCGGCACCAATCCATCATCTCCCTTCGGTCGGTCGAACTAAACGTCACCTCCTTCTTGGGGCAACAAGCCCCTTTCTTCCTCCCCGTGCCATACCCAGGCTTCACCTGACGACCGGCATTGTACAGGCTCACAGCACACCCCGCCTCAGCATAGTCAAGCAAACGCCCCATAAAGTTGTCCCAGTCGGCATCGGAACGCAGCGTCAGCTCCGCCATGGTCTCGTCCACGGTATAGGCAATAGTCTGCTCGCCGTCGGGCCAGGGTTGTCTGGTATCCACAGTAGGATCCTGTCTGCACGACATCACGCACAACATAACCACCACAAGGGACATAAGAGTGATTTTATTCTTCATTTCGTATAGCTTATTTTTCCATTCTACTAAATTGATATTCAAGCAAAGAATCATATTCCATTTGGTTGTTGACAGAGTAAATGCAAAGCGTTCTGCGCTCGTGCGAGGCTATCACCTTGCAGCAGGGAGCTCCTGTCCAACGCGTGCGTCGTGCGGGGAACCTACGCATCCCGAGCCACGATGTGCAACCCGAACTTGTCCTAATATCAAACTCCTTCTTTAGCTGCTGCCAAGCCTTGTCGTTATCGGCCACTATGATTAACACATCCACACTTACCGTGTCACCGATGCGGAATCCCACCACCTGCGCTACTGTCAAATCATTACGCGCGGCATACTGGCGGTAGAGGTCACTCTGTCCCAAAACCATCAGTGGCAGTAACAAAAACATCATAATAATCAATTTCTTCATGACATTTCCAATGTTAGCATCTCGGAGGCCACATCCACCCAGTGTTCATCGGCAATAGCGGTGCGGTTACAATAGACCTTGTCGAACGTTCTGGGCTGCTGTAACTGTAGCGGCAAGATAACGGCAATCCCCAAAATGCATATCGCACATCCAGAAACAATCCATTGCTGTTTGCGTTTCCATGCGGGATACCCTTCCACCAACTTGCGTACATGCATCTCGGCTTCGGCTTGCTGCCACAGGTTATCGAAATCCTCCCTTGTTAATACCTTATGTTCCACTTCCTGAAATGTATAATCTCAACAATTATTGTCTTGTTATATTCATTATCATACAATTACACAATCACAACTACCGCTACTCGCCCCCCATTGCCAACCGTAACTTTTCCTTTATCCGCACTAACCGGACACTCACATTCTTCACCGTCATGCCGACACACTGGCCTATCTCCTCATAGCTATACCCCTGAAGCTGCATCATCACTATCGTCCGGTCCGGCTCGTCCAACAACCCTATCTGCTCATACAACTCTTCAATAAGTTCTTTTCTATTGTATAACCGTACACTTTCGTACCCCGATTTCTGCGATTCCCGTTCCAGATCCTCAATATTGTCCGGCAAAGGCTCGGTAGGCTTTGTCCGCCGCACTACATCAACCGCCGCATGGTAGGCCGTCCGCCAAACCCACGCCGTCCGCTTCGGACCCTCCGGAACAGCCATCAACTTATCGCGATTCTGCCACAATGCCAACGAAGATTCCTGTAACAGGTCCTCGGCTGCCACACCACGACGGCTCAACCTCCTGCTGATGGAATAGAGCATGCGGTGATAACGGTGGAGCAATATGTCGAAAGAATCACCTTGTCTCACACCTATAACAACGCAAAATAAACAACAAAAACTACAGAAAATAAAAAAAACAAAAAAAAAAAACAATTCTATACCTCATTCATAAAAAAATAGTACCAAATCAAAAAACACAATACCCAGAATTAAAATACAAGTAAAACGCAAACATTTCGCCACACCGATGCCACCTTTACACCTTTGCACAACGCATTGCCGGACGCCATTCCCAATCTCTGGAAACGAGTGACACCCCTTCGCACCGAAACACCAAACATACATAATCCCAAATCAGCCATTAGGGCAGGCAGGCCTCAGCCGGAGGCCGTTCGGGAGCAAAGCGGAGGCATGTAAAATGAAAAGACTGATAATAATCTCTCTATCCCGTTTTCCGACTCAATGACCGACGTAGGCTCGGTCGTTCTTCCGCCGCTTCCTATTCCTCAGTTCTCCCATCGTTCTCCCATCGTTCTCCCATTTCAAAAGGAGAACTGAAGGTCGAAGGGTGGGTGAACGAGCGAACCAAGGGCAGTGCGAAAGGGACTTGGGTGCAAGTTGGGGAGGATTTGCGGAAGAGGGCGTGTGTTGAAAAGGGATGACGGAAATAGATGTTGACAAGTTGCGAGCCGTAAAAGAACATCAACGGATAAACGGTTCAACGTCAATGGGGAGTTTGGGTGAAAAAGACTGAGACAAAAAAAAGAAGAACTCATTGCTGAGTTCTTCTGATCCGTGACTCCTGCAGGATTCAAACCTGCAACCTTCTGATCCGTAGTCAGATGCTCTATTCAGTTGAGCTAAGGAGCCATCCATTGACTTTCTTGATCCCTCCTTGAAAGCGGTTGCAAAGATACAACTTTTTTCTAACGTACAAAATTTTTTTTTCTTTTTTTTACGAAGTTATAGACTAACAATTTGATATTTTGTACTTTGAATACAAATATTTTTTTATTCAACGCAGGTCTGACAGTTTGCATTTGTACACTTCCCGATAGAGAATTTCGCGAATTTCGTTAAATTCCTCCTCGTCCAACTCGTATTTCGTCATAACTATCATAGGAACAGTTGTTTGGTCTTCATGATAGGAAGGCTGGATATAGTCGTAAGGGTTGGAATAGAGTCCCATACTTTCATAGAAATCAATACGATGCTCGGAAGTCTCGTCGTGTGCACGTTCTACTTCGAGTACCACCTGTTGTTTCTGCTGGGAGAGGAAATTGAGAAAGACAGCCTTGCCAAGCCCTTGGTTGCGGAGGTCTTCATCGATGGCGAAATGCTCAATGTAGACGAAATTGTCAAATGTCCAATAGGTGAGGATGCCTATTGGTTCGTCGCCGTCGTCGTTGGTGGCGACCATGAAATGGAATTTGTCTTTGTTACGATGCTTCAACTCCCCGAAAGGAGGTCGTTCTTCGTCGGGAAAAGCCGACTCAAATAGATCTTTGGCGAAATGCGGATGGTCGGATTGCGAAAGGTCTGTTAATTGTATCATTATTTTTGTTTGTTATGTAAGGTATTGTGCCTTTGGCGGGCAGGAACCCGCAAGCAGGCAGTTATTTCTTGAAAAGGGCGAAATTGTTGATGTTGAAACGGGCGAAGACTGTGTGTTGCAGAGCGAAGCAGTCGTTGTCGTTGTATCCTTTGTATTTGGTTTGCATGTAGCGGCAAGCATAGCCGAAATCGACGGTGGCACCGGGCAGATTGTAGCCGAGAGCCACGGCAGCGAGGGAGCCGAAGCCTATGCCGCCTTGGTTGATGTAGTCGTAGGAACCCGCACCGGAATAGGGGCTTTGGCCGCCCCAGACATCAAGGATGCTGTAGGTGCGGCCGGCGATGACCATGCCGTTTTCGGTGACTTTGGTATTGTTGATATCGACTCCGAAGGAGAGTTCGAGGTCGAGGAGTTTGGTGAGCGGCATGCGTTTGAGGATGGAGAAGTCGATAAGGATGCGTTTTTCGAGGCCGAAGATGTCGCACGCCACATACTGACGGCTGCCCGGGATGCCGACACCGTTGTCGCTGGAGAGAAGAAACTGGCCGGCAGCGGTGAGTTGGCTGAAATCGAAGTTGAGCATCCAACCCCATCCGCTGTTGTAGTCGTAGCGCAGACCTGCGCCGATTTGGTAGGTGAGCTTATAGTACATGCCGGGGTATTCGACAATGGTGAAGGCGCCATAGGATGGGATGGCACTGGGCGATATGAGGCCTTGGTTGACGAGGCTGGTCCATATCTGTGTGCCGTATTGCTCGGAACGGAGTACGCGGTCAATGGTGTTGTCGTTGCCGGGGCGTCCGCTATAGAAGTTGGCTTGTTTGGCGTTGGGGATGAGAAGACCTGCATCGACGACGAGGGAGAGGCCAGTGATGCGGGTCTGGGACGCTGAGGATTTCTTTTTCTGTGCCTGGAGTGGAAGGGAGCAGACGAGGATGGCAAGGAGGAAAATGGATATTCGTTGTTTCATAGACTTTGTTTTTGTGACTTGATGATTTCGGCGAGTAGGAGCCGGGCTCGGCGAAGCTGGATTTTGACAGTGCCGAGGGGAATGTTTAGTTTGCGGGAAATTTCCTCGTACGACAATTCTTCGAAGTAGCGCATGTTGACGATGCGGCGGTAGCGAGGGGCGAGACGGTCGACCAATTCGCGGACAAGTTTGTCGCGCTGGCGGGAGATGAGTTCCTCTTCGGGGTTGGGGTCTTCAGAGGGGATGGGGTATTCAAAGGCTTCATCGTCGTCGGAAACCGACATGGAGTTGAGCGAGACAAGACGCATGTGTTGTCGACGGATGAAGTCAATGCCATGGTTGCTGGCGATGGAGAAGAGCCATGTGGCAAAGGTGTTTTGCGGAGTGTAGGAGGAGAGTTGGCAGAAGGCCTTTCCGAAGGCTTCCATAGTAAGGTCGTCGGCATCGACAGGGCTGTGCGTCATGCGGAGGAGCATCAAATATATGGGCTCGCGGTAAAAACGCATAAGATCGGCATAAGCTCGTTGGTCGCCTTTGTCGCGGGCGGCAATAACGAGCTGATAATCACGCTGTGCCTTTTCGTTGGAAAGGAAAGGTTCCATGCCTTTTTGACCGTTATTTCAGTTAATTATTTCTTCGATAACGGGAATATGGATAAAAAAGTATTTGCAACGAGAAAATAAATTTCAAAAAGAGGCGAAAGGATGTAGACGATAGGTTTCACGGTGAGGCGGCGAGTGGCCTGCGCAACCGAGATTATCTGCCATGCAAGCTTGAGAGCAAGGGCGGCGGCGAGGATTTGCCAGGGGAAGGTGCCAAGAGCCAGAAGGAGGGCACCGGCGAGGTAGAAGAGGAAAACATTGAGCGGCTTGGCGAACCGTGAGCATTTGAGCCAGAAACTGTAGAAAGCGTGGGTTACGATGCGGTGCTTGCGATAGCGGTGCCACTGGAGAAATGTGGGTTGGGGCTGGACAATGGTGTAAGCATCGGGATTGAGAACTACGGCGGTGTTGCGTCGGCGCGAATTCTGGTTGACAAACATGTCGTCGGCACCGTCGGGGATATTGTAGTGATAGATGAATCCATCGTTTTTGAGGAATAGGCTGCGGCGGTAGCTAAGATTGCGGCCATTGCCGGTGAACGGATGCCGAAGGGCGGCAGCACCCAGATATTCGACACTATAGTCGAGGTTATCGTATTGTTGCAGCCAGTTGAAGAGGGATGGTTTGTAGGCGATGCCGCAATAGCCAAGGACGATGTCGATATGGTTGTTGACATAGCCTTTCACCATGGAGCGTATCCAACTGAAATTAGTGGTGTCCATAGGCATACATTCGGGTTCGGCAAGGAGGAGAATATCGTTTTTGGCCGATTTGATTCCGATGGAGAAGGGGTATTTGAGCCCTTGGTAGCCATTGGCATTCTCGAGAAGGGTGACGATTTTGAGGTTTTTGTAGTTCTCGGAAAGGAGACGGAGGATAAACTGGGTGTCGTCGGAGGAGAGGTAATCGACAACCACCACCTCAAAATCGGGGTAGTCTTGTTCAAGGAGATAGACGAGATTGGTGCGCAGCCATTCGCCGTCGTTCTGAGCAGTGAGAATCACCGAGACCGGGGGCAGATTGTCGGAGTCGGTGTTTTTTGATTTGCGGGAATAGCCTTTGTAGTGCCCGATGCGGAAGTAAAAAAGGCCGTAGTATAGACACAAAATAACCAGACTTAATGCCATCACGGCAGTCAATGCCATAGTGCAAGGGTCTGTAAGAACATGAGTAAAGTCCATTTTAGGTGCGATTAATTTTTATTGCAAAAATATGTATTATTTTTGATTTTTTTTGTATCTTTGCAGAATGAAATATCAACCGATTGTTCATAACTAAATGTTCTGACACGCTGAAAAGTTGATAATTATGAAGTTCAAGATAGAGCAAGAGGACCAAAAAAGCTGTGCGCGAGCTGGATTTATTTCAACAGCACACGGCGAGATAGCCACGCCTATATTCATGCCTGTGGGTACCGCGGGCAGTGTTAAGGCCGTGCACCGCCATGAGTTGTATGAAGACGTGAGGGCTCAGATTATTTTGGGCAATACATACCATCTGTTTCTCCGTCCGGGGCTTGACATACTGAAGGCTGCGGGAGGATTGCACGGCTTTGCCGGCTGGGAACGCCCATTGCTTACCGACAGCGGTGGATTCCAAGTGTTTTCACTGGCCGAGAACAGGAAAATCAAAGAGGAAGGATGCACTTTCCAATCGCATATTGACGGAAGCCGTCACTTCTTTTCGCCCGAAGGGGTGATGGATATTGAGCGCGTGATAGGTGCCGACATTATGATGGCTTTTGACGAGTGCGCTCCCGGCGAATCGGACTACCGCTACGCCAAACGTTCAATGGAGCTGACACACCGCTGGCTTGACCGATGCATAACAAGATTTGAGGAAACCGAACCGCTGTATGGCTATCACCAAAGCCTTTTCCCTATTGTGCAGGGGTGCAAGTATGCCGATTTACGGCGGGTGTCGGCCGAATATATTGCATCGAAGGGTGCTGAGGGGAACGCCATTGGGGGGTTGGCGGTGGGTGAACCCACGGAAACGATGTATGAGATGATTGAGGTGGTGAACGCTATCCTGCCGAAGGACAGGCCGCGGTATTTGATGGGTGTGGGGACTCCCGCCAATATTTTGGAGGCTATCGGCCGCGGGGTGGATATGTTCGATTGTGTCATGCCTACGCGCAACGGCCGCAACGGCCTGCTGTTTACTGCCCACGGCACTATCAATATCAAGAACAAGAAGTGGGAGAGCTGTTTCGACCTTATCGACCCGGAGGGCACAGCCCTGTGCGACAGGAGCTATACTTTAGCCTATCTTCACCATCTGATTCGCGCTGAGGAGATTTTGGGTCTGCAGATTTGCTCGATTCATAATCTTGCTTTCTATATGTGGTTGGTGGGGTCGGCACGGCAGCATATTGTGGCGGGTGACTATACGGAATGGATGTCGCGCATTCTGCCTGAACTGGGGAGAAGACTATAGGGATTGCGGGATTGTGGGATTGCGGGATTTGTTGAATTTAAAATTTATTTTAATATGAAAAAGGGATTTAATATGAAAAAGGTTGTTTTTTTTCTGGCTTTGGCGGCGTTGGGTTTTTGTAGTATGACGATGGCACAATCGATAAATTGTCCCGGATTGCATAATCCGACGTCGTTCAATTCGATGTCGATTGATGTGGGGAGCTGGACGGCGCGTGTGGGCGACCGTATCGAGGGTACTACGGGCGGGAGCACGGGTTCGAATGTGCTGAGCACTTGCAGCCGTCCGAACTGGCCTGTGTTGAGGAACGATGCGAATATTCTTTCGGCCACGCACAATTCGGGCTATGACAACGACCGTTGCGCCTGCAACCATTGCACGCTTTTCGACGGTCACGACCAGCGTTTCCGCATTTATACTTCGGCTGATGCGGGAATGGATTTGTTTACTGTCAATGCGGCAGGTCAGGGCATGCAACGCATCCCGCCGGGGCACACGACGAGTATCCGTCTGGGCGATATGCGCGCCACGGGGGAGTGTATCAACAGCACCCGTACTACGGGCAACAACAAGGGGGCTGAGGCTCTTTTTTACACGATGATGGTGACTCCGATGAATGCTTTGCTGTTTATCGATTATGCCATTGTGACGTGCCGTTATAACCATTCCCCACGGGAGGCAGGGGAGTTCTTGATCAGGGTGTGCGGGAAGAATAGTTCGACGGGGCAGTGGAATAATTTCCCGTTGAACGACGACCTGTGGTTTAACGTGCCAGCCCCTGCGCTTACCGGGGGCTTGCCGGAGCCATGGGTGGCGGGGTTCAACGGAACGCCCGAAATTGCAGGCGCCACGACTTGTTGCTATTGCTATAAGCCGTGGACTCGCGTGGCAATCAGTTTGATCAATTATCTGTATGATTCGGTGCGTGTGGAGATGTATACGAGCGACTGTATTTACGATGTGGATCCGATTTATGCGTATATTGCAGGGAGCTGCCAGCCGATGGAGATCCGGGCTTCGGGCTGTCCTCAAGGTATTTCGGACGCTGTCGATACGCTGAAAGCTCCCGAAGGGCTGATTTCGTACACTTGGTATGTGTCGGAGGACGGCTACGAGGGGAGCACGACCAATTCTACGTATATGAACACTCTGCCGTTCCGTCAGTTGGGGCCTACCACTACGAGCAATGTCCATGTGGCGCGCACGGATGAGTTTATCACCACCATGGCCGACATCAGCCGCGACATTCAGGTGGGCGACACTGTGGGTGTCACAACTTACAAATGCATCATGACTTCAGCGATGGATCCCGAAAAGCCGTTCGAGTCGACCGTGTATACGAAGGTCAGCAATATCAAGCCCGTTATCAACGCGCGATTCACCACTTATTGCCTTGACACCTCCGTCTTGGTTATGGAGGCTTTGGGCAGGGTGCCTTACCAGGGTCCCGACGCGCCGAGGATCGACCACAGCAAGACCCGTTGGGAGGTGCATCAGGGCAGTACGCCCGACACTCCCTTGGAAGCAGAGTTGTTTGGCGACACAGCCGTATTCAGAACCAATGAAACAGGCGACTATGCCGTGGTGTTGACCATGTATCTCGAGGACAGCACCTGCTATACCACAAAAGTGTACACCGTGCATATCGACACTCCGCCCACTACAAAAATCAGCATCAGCAAACGGACGCTGTGCGTGGGCGACGAGACCACCATCACAGACCTGACGGAACATGTGGCCAAACGTGTGTGGGTTTTTGCCGACACCACCATCAGCAGCGATGTGTCGGGTCTGTCGGGGACGGCAAGCATCACGCGCGATTTTGAAGACTTCGAAAATCCCTTTATGCTGATTACCACCAATGCTGCGGACTGTTCGGACACGCTGTACGACACTATCTATTTCTTCCATGACCCTGAAATCAACTTCAGCCAGGATACAATTATCTGCAACGGTCACGAAGCTCACGTGAGGGCATCCACTTCCGTGTCGGGTTGCACGTTCGCCTGGTACCGCCATCTGAACCAGGCCGGCGAAGAGCCTATCTGCCGGGGTGATGTGCTGTATGTGCGTCCCACACAGCCCCGAACCACCTATTACCTGAAGATTACCGCCGAGGCGGGTTGCGTGGCGTGGGACAGCGTGAGGCTGTCGCTTCTCTCCACACGCATTGTCGCTTCGCCCAAGCATGCCAAACACTGCCCCGGCGACACTGTGCTGCTGACGGGTGAGGGAGCCCTGTGGTATGAATGGAGCAGTTATCCTCCCGACCCCGGACTGGCAGGTCAGGAACACAACCAAACCATAGCCGTGTCGCCCAATGAGGACACGCGTTACTTCTTAGTGGGCTATGCCGCCGACAGCTGCGACATTGCCGCCATCGACATCCTCGTCAAAAAAGTCCCGCTCCCCATCATCGATTTTGAATACACTCCCCGTTATATCGACATGGAAATCCCCGTGGTCAACCTCACCGACAACTCGGAACACTCCGACCATTCGCAATGGCTCTTCGGCGACGGCGGTGTTGCCTCGGGAAAGAGCGTAACCCATCATTTCGACATCTATGCCAACAACTGCAACGAAGTGACCCTACGCAGCTTCAACGAGTTAGGATGCATGACCGACAGCACATGGACGATCGCCATCGACACTTTCGGATTCTTCTGCCCCAACATATTTACACCCGACAAAGCCACCAACAACGTGTTCAGCATCATCAACAAGAGCCACATGGAGACCTTCCACATCTCCATCTACAACCGCGGCGGCGCACTTGTCTACACCTCCGACGATATCCATTTCAAATGGGACGGCACCCGCAACGGGAAGCCGTGCCCGCGAGGCGTATACCCCTACGTGATCACCTACCAGCGCGAAGGCAGCCTGCAGAAATACCGGCTGAGCGGCTCCGTCACGCTTTTACGATGACAAACACCAAAACAAACCACCCGTGAGAGAACTGATTTTTGCAACCAACAACAAACATAAATTGGAAGAGGTGAGCCAACTGCTGCTCGGCAAAGTGAAAATAACAAGCCTTGCCGAAGCAGGGTTGGAAGGCGAAATACCCGAAACCGCCGATACCCTGCAGGGCAATGCCCTGCAAAAAGCACAATGGGTGTGGGAACGCACAGGCAAAGACTGCTTTGCCGACGACACAGGGTTGGAAGTAGAGGCACTCGGGGGAGCCCCCGGCGTATATAGCGCACGCTATGCGGGGGAACACTGCTCGTTTGACGACAATGTAAACAAGCTCCTCGAAAACATGCAGGGCAAAACCAATCGCAATGCCGCCTTCCGCACCGTGATATGCCTCATTGAAAACGGCCAGCCCCGCTACTTTGAAGGCAAAGTGGAAGGTTGCATATTGACCGAACGCTATGGTAAAGGCGGATTCGGCTACGACCCCGTGTTCATGCCCGATCGCTTTGCTGTCAGCTTTGCCGAAATGCCCTTGGAAGTGAAAAACCAGATAAGCCATCGCGGCCTCGCCGTGAAACAGCTTGTGCAATACCTCGACCCCGCCAAACAACCCCCCGTGCCATGACCTACACCCGCGTCTACCCCCTCCAGATCTCCCAAACCATGTCCATGAGCGACGCCTACGTGCTCGTGCTCGACGCCCCCGAAAAGGGCAAACAAGTGCCCGTCATCATCGGTGAAGCCGAAGCCCAAGCCATCGTCATGGCCATCGAACAGCGACAGGCACGCCGTCCGCTCACCCACACACTGCTCAACAACATCATGGAAGAATACCTTCTCGAACTGAAACAAGTGACCATCGACCGTTTCGACGAAGGCATATTCTACTCCACCCTCCACATCAGCGACGGGTTCAACGAAAAATGCATCGACAGCCGCACCAGCGACGCCGTCGTTCTGGCACTGCTGCAAGGCAGCCCCATCGCCATTGCACAAAACGTACTCGACGAAACCTCCATGGAACCTGGAGCCCTCGAAGACAACCTTCCCCAAAACAAAGCCCATTTGCCACAGCCCGACGAAACCCTCGAGCAACTCTACCAACAACTTCACCAATGTGAAGAAGACGAAAACTACGAACAAGCCGCTGAAATCATGAAAAAAATAAACCGGCTAAAAGACGACAACACAACATCATGAACACACAACACATCGATGAAACCGTACAATACCTGCGTACCTGTATAACAGGCGACATACCACAAATCGCCATCATCCTCGGCAGCGGACTCGGTCCCATGGCACAACATATCGAACAGCCCGTCACAATCCCCTATGGCCAGATTCCCCATTTCAAACAATCCACAGCCATCGGACACAAAGGCAATCTCATTATCGGCACCTTGGGAGGGAAAAGAGTAATGGCCATGCAAGGCCGTTTCCATTACTACGAAGGCTACAGCATGGAAGAAGTGACATTCCCCGTGCGCGTCATGTCCCGCTTGGGTGTGAAACTGCTTTTTGTCAGCAATGCCGCCGGAGCGGTGAACCCCTCATTCCGTGTAGGCGACATGATGATTATCACCGACCATATCAACTTCATGCCCAATCCCCTCATCGGGCCCAACATGGAAGAATTCGGTCCCCGGTTTCCCGACATGACCACCGTCTACAGCCGACGCTTACGGGAATCTGCACACGCTGAAGCCGCACTGCTGGGCGAAACGCTCAGAGAAGGCATCTATGCCGCCGGCACGGGTCCCACCTACGAGACACCGGCAGAATACCGCATGTACCGCACACTCGGAGCGGACGCCGCCGGCATGTCCACCGTTCCCGAAGTGATAGTGGCACGCCATTGCGGAATGGAAATATTCGGCATGAGCATCATCACCAACCAAAGCAACGACCTGAACGACCACTGCCTGAACGACGGGGACGACGTGATACGCCAAGCCGACCGTGCCGCCGAAAAAATGTCTGCCCTCTTTCGCGCCATAATCACTAAACTCTAACACATGATAAAAGCCGCCTTCTTCGATATCGACGGTACACTGCTCAGCTTCACCACCCATCAAGTGTCCGCCAGCACCATCCAGGCATTCGAAAAACTGCATCGCCAAGGTATACGTACCTTCATCTCTTCAGGCCGTCCCAAAGTGCTTATCCCTCCCATGCCTGTCAGTTTTAACGGCTACGTCACCATGAACGGAGGCTATTGTTTTGTTGACAAACAGGTGCTGCTCCGCAACCCTATTCTGCAAGATGAGACCGACCGCTGGCTACAATACGCCGAACAGGAGAACCTCTGCACCATGATCTTCACCGAACACGACATGTATGTCAATACCCATTCCGACCCCGTTGCCAATGCCATTCGCGACCAGCTGGAATTCCAAATGCCTCCCCTGCTCCCTACCCGTCAGATGATAGGCCGTGAAACCTTTCAAATCATTGCCATCATGCCACCCGAACTCGACGACACAGTGCTGCAAATGCTACCCCACTGCCGCCTGCCACGCTGGCATCCCCGGTTCAGCGACCTCGTTAATGCCGACAACAGCAAGGCAACAGGCATAGACAGCATCCTACACCACTACGGCATCGACCGCAATGAATGCATTGGCTTCGGTGACGGAGGAAACGACATCGAGATGCTCGACTATTGTGGCATCGGAGTGGCTATGGGCAATGCGGACGACAACGTCAAGGCCCATGCCGACTATGTCACCACTACTGTCGACGAGGACGGCATAGCCCACGCCCTACAGCAGCTGCACATCATTTAACCATCGTCCAAACGATACAAGACAACAGTACTGACAAAGTTTCAAAATACAAGCCGTGTCAAAATATGTATAAATCCAAGGATAGGAACCTGACGAATGCCATAGCCGACGAAAGAAAAATCCTGAGCTGGTTGTTCTACGGTTGAGCACCACCGAACAACTGGATTACCAACTATTTATAGACAATAAATCATCTTTTTAAGAAGAAGCTAAATATCTTCTTTTGCCATGGAAAGGAGATGACGATACTGGAAGAAATCCTGCAAGGGAGCAACCTGTACTATTTCTTCTTACTTTGAAAATGAGACCGTTATTTATCGCCGTATTTGGTGATGCGGAACACCCAAGCGCCTTTCGTCTTGCTCAAATCCTCAATGGTGAGATTGTTCAGCCGGATATAGATGCTGCCCGCAAAGTAATAATGCACTATCGGCTTGTCGCAACCCAGTAGTTTTATTTGTGAAAGGATATTGGGACGCGGCATATTCTTTAAAATAAGCAACTTACTGTCGAGATGGGTGGCGATGGCATAGAGATTGCCGCCTTGCTTGGTGTAATAGACGGTGCTGTCCATCTCGCACATCTTGCGGTAGGGGCGCGACCCGTAGATTGCCTCTCCGTTTACCTTCAACCAGTTGCCGAGATCTATCAGTCGTTCCTGTTGCAACATCGGAATTGTGCCGTCGGCATCGGGTCCCACATTGAGAGTCATTCCTCCACCAGCAGCCACGAGTTTGACAAAATGGCGTATCAGCGAGTCGCTGGTCAAGTAATTTTCAAGCGGTTCATTTCGATTGTATCCAAAAGAGCGGCCTATTCCCCTGCATTCAGCCCACGGACGGACGGTGTCTTTTATAGCACCTTTGTACTCGGGGGTTTTGAACCCATGCTGGGTGCCTTCACCCCAGCGGTCGTTGACTATGGCTTCCGGACCGACAGTATTGTAATACCAGGATATCAATTCCTTGGCTTTAAACTGCTCTGCCGTGTTCTGCCATTCGCCATCGGTAAAAATAAGACTGGGTTTATATTTCCCGACAAGTTCCTTGAACTGGGGCATCATATAGTGGTCAACATATTCGTCAATGGCATTGTCAGGGTCTTGCATCCACACATGCAGGTTATTGGTCCATTCGGTGAGGGAATAGTAGAAACCCATCTTCAATCCTGCATTGCGCACCGATTGGGTGAGCATACCCACAATGTCTTTATGGGGACCGGTGACGACGCTGTTCCAGTTTGGCTGGTAACGGCTGCGCCATAGGCAATAGCCGTCGTGATGCTTGGTAACCAATACCACATATTTGGCTCCCGACCTTGCAAAGAGGTCTGCCCACTGGTCGGGATTCCAGTGTTCGGCATGCCACGACTGCGCATAGAGGGTATATAAATCCGTCGCCTTGGGACGCTGTTTCACACTTTCGCTATTGCTTAACCGTCCGCTCCATTGGTCACCCAACATATAACCCCAACGGCGGTTGAAGTCATACATTTCTTTCACCCTGATAGAGTCACCCACCATCAGTCCTCTATAGAACCATTCGGCATAGCCGTCAGAGGCCGACCAAGCGGGTACGGAATAGAGTCCCCAATGCACAAAGATGCCCAATTTCGCGTCTTTGAACCATTCAGGGTATCCCCGCTGGTTTATCGACTCCCACGTGGGATATACCTCGGTGGGCTGAGGTTCCTGTGCAGCAGCGTTCAGGATAGACACTATGCACAGCAAAGCCAGCACAATATATTTATACTTGGTCATAATATCAACGTTTTCAGTATACAATAACAACTGGCCAGAGGCCGTTACAAAATGCAAAGTTACAAAAAAAAATCGGATTTTCAGATTTAAGGATTTTTCAGGGTATCGAAATCCCGGGCACATGAGTGTTCTGACATAAGAATATCCTAACGCCTGAAAAGATGATTGTCGGAAAGACCGAATATCTTTTTCGGTGGATTTCAATTTTTTTCGTAACTTTGCAAATTCAATTAATATCTATGACAACAGATTTAGACAAAATTATTGTAGTGGGAGACAGGGTTTTAATAAAACCCGACAATGCCGTTGAGCGTACCAAAGGCGGACTTTATCTCCCTGCCGGGTATCAAGACAAGGAGAAGATTTTGTCGGGTTATATCCTTAAATGCGGACCAGGCTATCCTTTGCCATCCTTGGACGAGGGTGAGTCGTGGAACCATTCCCACAACGACGCACGTTATATGCCCCTGCAGGTCAAGACCGGCGACCTTGCGCTCTTCCTACAGCGGGACGCCATTGAAATCAAATACAACAACGACAAATATTTCATCGTTCCCCAAAGTGCCATCCTGCTTGTGGAGCGCGATGAGTTCTAATAACGATAATCCATTTCTCCGTCATTCATAAAAACAACAATCGCAATGACCAGTAACGAAATACGCAGCCAATTCTTGAAATTTTTCGAGAGCAAAAACCACCACATCGTACCTTCGGCTCCTATGGTGGTGAAAAACGACCCCACCCTTATGTTCACCAATGCCGGCATGAACCAGTTTAAAGACATCTTTCTCGGCAATGCCGATGCGCCATGGCCGCGTGCCTGTGACGCGCAGAAATGTCTGCGTGTCAGCGGTAAACACAACGACTTGGAGGAGGTGGGACACGATACATACCACCACACCATGTTTGAAATGTTGGGGAACTGGTCGTTTGGCGACTATTTCAAGCGCGAGGCTATCGCCTACGGCTGGGAATTCCTGACCGAAGTGATGCATATCGACAAGCAGAATCTGTATGTTACCGTGTTCGGCGGCGACGAGAAGGACGGCCTTGAGATGGACACCGAGGCGTACAATTTCTGGAAAGAGCATATTGACGAAAGCCGTATTTTGAAGGGCTCGAAAAAGGACAATTTCTGGGAAATGGGCGAACAAGGCCCTTGCGGTCCCTGCAGCGAGATTCATATTGACCTGCGCGACGAAGCCGAGAAGCAAAGAGTCCCCGGCCACGAATTGGTGAACATGGACAACCCTTTGGTCATCGAAATCTGGAATCTCGTTTTTATGCAGTTCAACCGTTTGGCTAATGGCACTCTTGAACCCCTCAAAGCCAAACATATTGACACTGGCATGGGTTTCGAACGACTCTGCATGGTGATGCAAGGGAAAAAGTCGAACTATGACACTGATGTTTTCCAACCCTTAATCCAAGAGATAGCCCGTCTGGCAGGTCGCACCTACGGGCAAGACAAGCAGGCAGACATCGCCATGCGCGTTGTTGCCGACCACCTGCGAGCCGTCAGTTTTAGCATTGCCGACGGTCAACTGCCCAGCAATGCCAAGGCAGGATATGTCATCCGCCGCATTTTACGCCGCGCTGTTCGCTATGGATACACTTTCCTCGGCTTTAAAGAGCCTTTTATGAACCGCATAGTGAACACACTTGTTGCCCAGATGGGTGAACAATATCCTGAGTTGGTGAAACAACAGGAGCTCATCCAACGCATTCTCCTTGAGGAGGAGCAGTCGTTTTTGAAGACGCTTGCCGGGGGCATAAAACGTTTCGACGACTACGTTTCCTCGCATTCGAATACAAAGACAATCGACGGAGATTTCGCTTTTGAGCTGTTCGACACCTATGGTTTCCCCATTGACTTGACACAGCTTATGGCCACCGAAAAAGGTTGGACGGTCGACATGGATGGTTTCCAGAAAGGACTTGCCGAGCAGAAGAATCGTTCGCGTGCCGCCGCTGCTGTGGAGAACGATGACTGGGTGGAACTTCTTCCTGGCGTCAACCAAGAGTTCATTGGCTACGATGAGCTTACAGCCGAAGTTCGAATTACGCGCTATCGCCACGTCAAGGTGAAAGACAAAGAATTCTTCCAACTTGTCTTTGACCGCACTCCATTTTACGGAGAAAGCGGTGGTCAAGTGGGAGACCAAGGTTCACTTACTCACCCCGCGGGCGACATGGTGTCTGTGGTGAATACGAAGAAGGAGAATAACCTCATTATTCATATTGTGACCAAACTGCCCGAGCATCTTGATCAGCCCTACAAAGCCGAGGTTGACAAATGCCGTCGTATAGCCATACAGTGTAACCATACGTCCACCCACTTACTCCACAAGGCTCTACGCAATGTGCTTGGCACCCATGTCGAGCAGAAAGGCTCGAGCGTCGATGACTACCGGCTGCGTTTCGACTTCTCTCATTTTGCAAAACTCACCCGTGAGGAAATCCGCGAGGTGGAGAAACAGGTTAACATTGACATCCGCCGCGCCATACCCCTTGAGGAACACCGCGCCATGCCTATAGCTGAAGCACAGAAGCTCGGTGCAATGGCTCTTTTTGGTGAAAAATACGGCGACCATGTCCGCGTAGTCAAGTTTGGCGACAGTGTTGAGTTCTGTGGCGGTACCCATATCTCAAACACGGGCCACATCGGTTCTTTCCGCATAGTGAGCGAGGGAGCCGTGGCAGCAGGCATGCGCCGAATCGAAGCCGTCACTGGAGCAGCCGCCGAGAATTATAACAACACCATGCAGGACCAGCTTGACAGTCTCCGCGACCTGCTCAAAAACCCCAAGGATCTCCTTGCCGCCGTTCAACGTCTGCAGGACGATAATGCCAACCTCCGTTCCGAGGTGGAACAGTTTCAAAAAGCACAGATAAATATCTTGAAACAAGACCTTGCCCGCCAACTCGAGCTATCGCCGCTTCTTGTCCGCAAAATGGACGGTGACCTCAGCCAACTGAAGGATGCCATGCTTGCCCTTTCAGCGCAGTATCCAGACATGGCAGTGGCTCTTGGTAGCGTTTATGGCGGCAAGCCAGCCCTGCTTGTGGCTCTGGGCAAGAACCGCGTCGATGCAGGTCTTAATGCTGCCACTATCGTCCGCACTGCAGGTAAAGAGATTCAAGGCGGTGGCGGTGGTCAACCAGCCTACGCTACAGCAGGCGGCAAAAACCCTGACGGACTCGATGCCGCACTACATATAGCAGAAGAGATGCTGAGATAACAGTCTCACGTATTCCGTTGTAGCATATTGCTATCAAAACCCTCGGTATGAAAACGGGTTGTCAGAACTCTGTCTACCGGGGGTTTTGTTTTCGGGAAGATTGATGCAACAAATGCTTTGACCATCTTTTTCATTTCCCCTTGGGGTTGATGCTGACAGTTTCCATATAAAAAATAATGGAGTCGTAGATTGCCCGATTTTTAATATTGTGAGATTTTTTTTGTATCTTTGCAGTTGGATTAGGAATGTCCGAAATGTGCGGTTTGTCATATTATCGAAATGAGAACCACACCGTTACGGGTATTCTGTATGGGTTATGAAAATACAATTTATTAGATATGAAAAAAATCGCATTATTGTTCATGGCTCTGTCAATGGCCGTTTCGGGATTGGCGGCACAGCCAAAATTGTCTGCCCTGTTCGGTTATTCAGTGTTTTATCTGCCTGAAAGCAATCAGCCTTACGTGGAGACTTACCTGCGCTTCGATGCCTGGAGTCTTGTCTTTTCCGAAATTGAAGCGGAGAGGTACCGTGCCACGGTCGAGGTGACTCTTTTGGTTCTTAAGGGTGACACTGTGGCATATGTAAAGAAATACGACCTGCACAGTCCGTACACGAACAGCATCAATGCCACAAACTTCACGTTTTTCGACTTGCAGCGTTTCGGTCTATCCAATGGCATTTATGACATGGAGCTGAGTCTGCGGGACAAGGGGGCGACGGACGAACCGGTGGTATTGAAAGACAAACTGATTGTTTATCACCCGAAGGATATGCCATCCATGTCGAATGTGCAGCTGATGGAGTCTGCCACTCCGACAACGACTGAAAATATGCTTTCGCGTAATGGTTATGACATGATGCCTTACATCGACGACTTTGTTCCTGCCGAGGTCTCAATGCTGCATCCCTATTTTGAAATCTACAATCTGAACCATGAAATAGGCGACAAACCATACAAGATTGACATATATGTCACCCAAAAAGAGAACGGACGCCGTATCCCCAATATTGGCTGGCAGCATGCTGGAAAGGCCGCAACGTCCAGTTTGCCTATTTTTGCCAATGTAGACATGTCGCGTCTGCCATCGGGCAACTATAACATAGTGGTGGAGGTGGAGAACGAAGAGGGTGAGGCCATTTTCAAGAAGGAGGTCATGGTGATGCGTTCCAATCCTCGCATCGAAGAGGCTACAGCCACCGATGCCGAGATTGCCACCTCGTTTGCAGCTCTTGTCAACGACGAGGAGACTATCAACTATTATATCGATGCCCTCTACCCCATTTCCTCTGCCGCTGAATTGTCCGTTGCCAAAGAGTTGCTGCAACGCAAAGCTTTACAGGAAAAGCAATCCTATTTGTACCGTTTCTGGAAAAGCCGCGATGGGGTGAATCCCGAAGGAAGGTGGCAAGAGTATTTGACTTTGATGAAATATGTCGAGGAGCATTTCACTTATCCTCGCACACCTGGATACCGTACCGACCGGGGTCGCGTATATCTGCAATATGGTCCTCCGGACTTTGTCCGCGACGAAAAGAACTTTGTGGGCGCGTTGAACAATGTGAGATGGTCGATAAACGGCAATGTAACCAATTCCTACGGCGATGCCACAAAGAGCAACGAAGGGTTTATCTATTATCTTCCCTACCAATTGTGGCGATACAACACTATCCCCGGAGACTATAGCAACCGCACTTTCCTTTTCTGGGACGAATTCCGTGGAGGATACTACAAGCTTTTGGTTTCGAACGCACGAGGCGAAGTCATTACGCCCGGTTGGGAACGGATGCTGAGCCGCTACACTATGGAAGAGGGAGCAATAGGAGAAGTGGGCGTACAGTTTGAACGTGGATATTGATCTTGCGATAGGTTTTCGATTTAACCCATTCTAACTCAGAAAGAGGTGACGGGGAAATTGCTGTCGGACATATTATATTTTGTCGCCTATCATGTGGTGCATTACCGCCGTGGGGTGACAAGAACCAATCTATCCAAGGCCTACCCTGATATGGATGAAAGGAAGCGTTTGCAAATAGAGCGAGCCTACTATCACCACATCAGCGACTTGATTGTGGAGGGCGTGTATAATTTGTATGCCAGTCCAAGAAGCATCATGAAACGCTACCGTTTCGCGAATCGCGAGGTGGTAAACAGATACTATGAACGCGGACAGAGTGTGGTACTTATGTCCTCGCACTATAACAATTGGGAATATATGATCACTTCTCTCAACTATCAGGTAATGCACCATAGCGTTGGGGTGGGCAAACCTCTGCAGGATAAATCCGTTGCAAACTACATTACCCGAAGACGAGGCCGTTATGGCACCGAGATTGTTGACCAGACCAATGTGCGACAGATCATGGAGTACTATCACCAACATCGTGTACCCGTGGCCTACATGATGCTGAGCGACCAATCTCCCAACGATGTTCATAAGTCGTTTTGGACCCTGTTTATGAACCAGGAGACACCATTCCTATACGGAGCCGAGTATTTTGCCCGCAAGTACGACATGCCTGTAATCTACTATGACGTGACAAAGGTGCAACGTGGACGTTATGAAGTACACTTCACCCCCTTGTGCGACAAGCCGAGCCAAGTACCCCAATACACCATTATATCGAGGTATATCACCATGCTTAAAAACACCATCGACAGACATCCTGAATACTGGCTGTGGTCGCATCGCCGTTGGAAACGGACACGTCCTGAGGGAATGGAATTGAAACCGCTAACACTGAATTTACCAACAAACCAATGACTACTGCCGTCGTAATACTCAACTGGAACGGGAAGAAGATGCTGGAGCGTTTTCTGCCTTCGGTCACTACATACACCCAAGGCGATGCCGAGGTGATTATTGCCGACAACGGCTCTACCGACGACTCACTTGATTACGTGCGCAAACACTACCCCTACCTGCGTATCATAGAATTGGACAAAAACTACGGCTTTGCAGAAGGCTACAATCGTGCCCTCAGCCAAGTGGAAGCCGACTACTATGTCCTGCTGAACGACGATGTGGAAGTGACCACCGGATGGATTGAGCCTGTCATATCCCAGATGCAGCAACATCCCGACACGGCTATTTGCCAACCCAAACTACTCATGTACGACCAACGCGACACCTTCGAGTATGCCGGTGGAGCAGGAGGATTCCTTGACAAATACGGCTACCCTTTCTGCCGTGGCAGGATGTTCACCACCCTGGAGAAAGATCACGGCCAATACGACAATCCCTGCGAGATATTCTGGGCTTCGGGAGCAGCCATGTTTGTCCGCGCCGATGTATGGCACAAACTGGGTGGCCTCGACAACGATTTCTTTGCCCACATGGAAGAAATCGACTTCTGCTGGCGAGCCAAAAACGCAGGCTACCGCGTCGAATACTGCCCCAAGTCGGTAATCTACCATGTAGGCGGTGGAACCCTTCCCAAGTCAAACCCAAGAAAGACATACCTCAATTTCCGAAACAATATGGCCCTGCTATACAAAAACCTGCCTCAAAACAGGCTCTCTTGGGTGTTGTTCTGCCGGATAATCCTTGACTACGTAGCTGCCTTCAAATTCCTCATCGAACGCAAACCCAAGGAATTCGGCGCCGTTGTGGATGCTCACAAGGCTTTCTATAAATGGCTGCCTTCACTAAAAGAAAAACGGAAAAAGCTAAAACATCAGAGAAACGTGTCCGGTCTATATCCTGGGCGTCTCCTCATCGACTACTACCTGTTGCGCAAAAAGCGATTTTCCGACTTGAACACCTTTTAAATAAATCGTATATAAATAATAAACTCCAAAATATCACAATGAGAAAAGTACGAGTTCGTTTTGCACCAAGTCCTACAGGCCCGCTCCACATTGGCGGTGTAAGGACTGCTTTGTATAACTACCTCTTTGCACGCCAAAACGGCGGCGACATGATTCTGCGTATCGAAGACACCGACCAAACACGCTTTGTTCCAGGTGCCGAAGACTACATCATTGAGGCTCTTGACTGGCTGGGCATCAAGTTCGACGAGGGAGTCCACATCGGTGGCAACTATGGTCCCTACCGCCAAAGCGACCGCAAACCCCTCTACCGTCAATATGCCGACCAGCTGCTTCGCGACGGCTGGGCCTACTACGCCTTTGACCGTCCTGAAGCCCTCGATGCCAAGCGCAAAGAATACGAGGCTCAGAAAAAGACTTTCCAATACGACTGCACCACCCGCGGCACCATGGAGAACAGCCTTTCCATCCCCGCCGACGAGGTGACCCGTCGCATCGAAAGCGGCGAACCTTACGTGGTACGCTTCAAATTCCCCGAGGATCTCGACATCACTGTCCACGACCTCATCCGTGGCGATGTCACCATGAACAGCCGCCTCCTTGACGACAAAGTGCTCTTCAAGTCCGACGGCATGCCCACTTACCACTTGGCCAACATCGTCGACGACCACCTTATGGAAGTCTCCCATGTCATCCGTGGCGAGGAATGGCTCCCCTCGGCACCTCTCCATGTCATGCTCTACCGCGCCTTTGGATGGGAGGACACCATGCCCCAGTTCGCCCATCTGCCCCTCCTGCTCAAACCCGACGGCAACGGAAAACTGAGCAAACGAGACGGTGATCGTCTCGGATTCCCCGTCTTTCCCCTCGACTGGCACAATCCCGAGACGGGCGAAATATCCTCTGGCTACCGCGAACGTGGCTACCTGCCCGAAGCCGTGGTAAACATGCTTGCACTCCTCGGCTGGAATCCCGGCAACGACCAAGAGCTGATGACCATGGACGAGTTAATCAAACTTTTCAGCATTGAGCATATCAGCAAGAGCGGTGCCAAATTCAACGTCGAGAAAGCCAAATGGTTCAATCACGAATACCTCCAGAAGTGCTCCGATGAGCGCATTGCCGAGATGTTCCTCCCCCAACTCAAAGAGCACGGCATTGATGCACCTATGGACTACGTTGTCAAGGTCTGCGGCATGATGAAAGAACGCATCTCCTTCCCCTCCGAACTCTGGGACCAGACCCATTACTTCTTCGTCGCCCCCACCGAGTACGACCCAAAGGCCGTCGCCAAACGTTGGAAACCCGGCATGACCTCTCACATGGCCAAAGTCATCGAAATCCTCAACACCGTTCCCTTTGAATATGATGCCATCCATCAAGCTCTCCTTGAGGACTACATCAAAGGCAATGAACTCAACATGGGACAAATCATGAACTCTTTGCGTCTTGCCGTCGTAGGCACCACAGTGGGACCCGACATGCTCACCCTCGTCATGACCATAGGAAAAGAGGAGACTATCGCCCGTGTCCAGCGCGCCATCGACACCTTAGGCGAACCCCAAGAATAAAAAAATCAGAATACTCAGAATATTCTGAAGACTCCGAAAAAAACAAAAAAAAACAGCAATACAATGGAAATCAATCAAGACCTCAACAAACCCGTCGATGACAACAGCCTCGACACCATCGAAATGAAAGAAGCCCAAGAACAACACCCCGCCAAACCCGAACCTCTCCCCCAACCCGAAAGCCCGGAACCTCAACCCACTCCTGCCATGGACAACAGCACCTGCAAAAGCAAGAAGAGCTGCTGCCACACCTGGATACTGATACTCAACATCATCCTGCTTCTTGGACTCATCCTGCTCTACATCTTCCACTTTACCGGTTTCGGTACCAAGAGCAAGTACAACCCCAATGCCGCCACTCCCGTGGTTGCCAAGGACGGTGTGCTGAAAGTCGCCTGCATCGACAGCGACACCCTTCTGGCCAAATATCAGTATGCCCTCGACCTTCAGGAAGAGCTCAACAAATACAAAGAAGCTCAGGAGAAGAACTACCAGCAGCAGATAGCCAAGTTCCAGAAGGACTACCAGACCTATCTGCAGACCGGCGAGAACATGACCCTCAGCCAGCAGCAGGCCACCGAGGCCGAGCTCAAACAGCGTTCCGAGAAACTCGGTGCCCTCGAAGCTGAACTTACCCAGAAAGTCATGCAGAAGCAGATGGATGCCAACATTGAGCTTCTCAACCGCATCTTTGCTTTCGTGCGCGAATACAATGCCGCCAACCAACAGTTCGACATCATCATGCGCAAGACCTTCAACGACAGTCCCACCATGTACATGAATCCCGCCATGGACATCACCGACGAGATCATCGAAGGCCTCAACGAAGAATACAAAACCGTCAAAGGCAAGAAAGCCAGCAAATAGCCCAAGCTATACCATCAACAAAAGGGGCATAATGTCGGTTGACATTATGCCCCTTTAATTTTCTATCCCCGCTTTCATATCTATCATATCTTTTTAGCGAACCACCGAATGCCTAATGCTATCACCACGAGACTACCGACAAGGATAATCAGACAAACAGCATTGGTTTGTCCGCTTAAATCTATGAAAGAAAGGGAATTATTGACGATATGGGCTATCATACAGGGGATAATACTGCCAGTGCGCCAATAGAGCCAACCGACTATCATTGCGAATATAAACGAACCGACGAACTGCACTCCCAGTCCATGAAGCAACGCGAAAACAAGGGCGGTAATCAGGATGGCCAACCATGGACGGCACCGCGTCTTCAGCAAACCACCAAGGAGAATGCCACGTAGACCAATCTCTTCCAATATCGGGCAGAAGATGCAGCCATATAGGATTCCTGCAATCCCTGGAAAAAGATGCTGTGCCGATTTGTCCAAATACTCTGTCTGCTTCGGGAAAAGATGTTCAATATCAACCAAAGTGGGCAGAATGCAAATCCGCCACATCTATAGAACAACTTTGCTCACTCTTTGTAGTCCCCGCGGTCTACTACGGTCTCGTAGCCAGTCTTGCGGATGCGGTGTTCTGTGCAAGCGCGGCACTCAGCAGCCTCCTCGCCTGTGCATATCTTATTGTCGTAGATGGCATAGTCTTTGCGGTGCATCTTGGGTGACAGGTTGGGCATCACCACATTGGCTCCAAAACGAATGCCCAGCTCCCGCCCTTGCGGATGCAAAGTACCGAGAGCCGTGGTAGCAGGCAGAAGCACACGGGGATGCAGCAGCCTAATCAATGCCAGCAGGCGCAGGGTCATCTCCACCGTGCCGTTGGGATACCCCTCAAAGGGGGTGTTGTGCGTGGAGACAAAGGGGCCTATGCCCACCATGTGCGGTTGGAAGGAGCGGATGAACTGCAGGTCTGCATACAGGGTGTCGATAGTTTGGAACGGCGACCCCACCATAAACCCGCAGCCCACCTGATAGCCTATCTCCTTCAACGCCTGGAGACAGTCCATCCTATGCTGCCACGACATATCAGCGGGGTGCAGCTTGCCGTAATGTTCTGCGTCGGCGGTCTCATGCCGCAGCAGATAGCGGTTGGCACCCGCGTCATACAACGCCTGATAACTCTCGCGGCTCCGCTCACCCAGCGACAGCGTGATGGCGCAGTCGGGATACTTTTGCCGCACGGTGGAAACGATGCGGCACATCCGCTCGTCGGTAAACCAACCGTCTTCCCCACCCTGCATCACGAAGGTGCGGAAGCCCAAGCCGTAGCCCGTCTCGCAGCACTCATATATCTCCTCTTCCGTCAGGCGGTAGCGCACAGCCTCCTTGTTGCTGCGTCGAAGGCCACAATACAGGCAATCGTTCTTGCAATAGCTGGACAACTCTATCAAGCCACGCATAAAAATCTTGTTGCCATACACCCCGTCGGCCACAGCACGTGCCGATGAGCGCAGATACTCCACAGCCTCCTTGTTGTCGGTGGTGAGGATCAGCTCCAATTCATCGCGAGTCAGGTCATGGCTCTCTCTGATGTGGTCTATCACATTCATTTCTTACGGCTTTTAGCTTGTTCTTTTTTCTCTGCTTGTCCTTCTTCCTGATCGCTCAGCACCTTCACCTCGTAGCCTATCTTGGCGAAAGCCTCCGTCAACTTCTTCACATCGGTCTTGGAGGCATCGTAGGTGACGGACACCTGCTGTTTCTCCAGGCTGGTCACAATCTTCTTCACACCCGACTCAAAGCGGATGTTCTCCTTTATTTTCTTCTCGCAGTTCTGGCAGTGCATCTCAGGATTGGTGGTCACCACCAACACACGCATCTCCTTTTTACCGCTGCCCGTATGGGCAGAAACACCAATGGCAACAAACAATGCCATCATTATCATTAACAAACGTTTCATATTGATTTAAGATTTATAAATTAACACATTCTGATTGCTTGATTGTCTGATTGTTTGAGTGATGTTCACTCAAGCATTAACACATTCAAGCATTCAAGCAATAATTCAAATATTCACCCTAACCCCGGCGTAAGCCATAATGCCGTGTACCGGTCCCCAAATCAAGGTAGGTTCAAACATGTCGTTCCACGGGTCGTCGGCACAGAATACCGGGACAGGTTGACGGTAGTTGGTCAGGTTCTCGCCGCCCACATATACCGACACATGGCGGAAACGCCTCGTCACCTGTATGTTCAGCTGAGGATAGGCGGGGAAACGCTTATCCCACGACAACGCACCGTCGACTTCCCTATAAGGTCTCGGCATCCGTCCGCCACCGTTCAGTTGCAGCGTTACATCCACCTGAATCAATCCCATATAGGGTTTCCATGCCACGGTGAGCAATCCTTTATAGCGCGACGTGAGGGGTTTCTCCATCAGCTGCCCGCCGTAAGTGCATTTCACATCGTTGTAGCGGTACGCCAACATCAGTTCCAACTCCTCGTCAATGTCTATCGACCCATCCACCTGCACGGTGTGCGAGAACGACTTCCCTTTCAGCATGCCGATACTAATCTTCGTCAGGTCGCTGTCGTAGTCCACCACCAGCTGGTTGATGAAATTCGTGTAGTAATACTCGGCATTCAGCTTCAGGGTCTGTTCGCCCACGGGGATATAGAAGGCTGCGGACACTCCGCTGTTCCAAGCCTCTTCCATCCGCAGGTCTTCAGCCACCGTCACATCGCGGCCCGAAGCCAGTAGGTAATGGTTCTCAGCCCAGGCATGGGGCGACCTATAGCCCTTGCCTGCCGACAGGCGCAAAGTCATCATGTCCGAGACCATCCACTTGGCATGCAGTCGCGGAGTGACAAAAGTGCCGTACAGGCTGCTCCTGTCCACCCGCAGACCAGCCATCATGGTCAGCTTGTGCGACGGCTTATAGGTGTATTCGGCATAGGCTCCCGGCACCGTCTCGGGTTTCTGGTCTATCAGCAGGTATCCACCCACCATGCCTTCCGGCACCCGTACCGGCCACACCCGCTCATCCTTGCCCTGCATCAGCAGGCTGAGTCCTGCCGACAGGTGGTGACGCTCGTTGAACTCATGTTCTAACATCAGCCGCGAATACAAGTCCCTATTCTTGGTGGAATAGGTACGGCGCCCAAACTCCCCTTGCAGGTTATACAGGCTTCCCGTGGCCATCAACGCGAGATTGGTGTTATGCTCATAGTCCAGCAACACGGCGTGCTTCATATACGCCTCGTAGCGGTCGGCATTCAACTTCACACGGAAGGGGTTGTCCGAAATGCCCTTCAATTGGCCACCCTCGCGCTCCTCGCGCAACACGCCGATACCTCCGTGGAAGATATAGCGGCCGTTGACGTACTTCCAGCGGTTCTGCACATGCCACTGGCCGATAGCTGGCGAATCGTGCCAGCCGTCCTTGTTCATGTCGTGGTGCAGCCAGTCTTTCTCGCCATGCAGCAGCAGCTCGGTGCTCAGATGTTTGTTCAGGTGGATGTTCGCCACCGCATTCCCTTCGGTCTTCAGACGGCTGTCGGTATACAGGTTGATGTCCACGCCCTGTTCTTTATCCGGCTTCAGATACTCCACGTCAATCTGTCCGGTGATGCTCTGGAAGCCGCTCTTCACGCTCGAGGCTCCCTTGCTCACGGCGATGCTGTTCATCCACGCCCCCGGCACATAGTTCAACTCATACGGCGACGCTGCCCCTGCAAAGCAGGGCAGATTCTCTATCAACAGCTGCACATACTGGCCGCTCAGACCCAGCAGCTTGATTTGGCGGGCGCCCACGGCGGCATCGCTGTAGTTCACGTCCACGCTGGGATTGGCCACAAAACTCTCGCCGAGATTGCAACAGGCGGCACGGAACAGCACCTCCTGCCCCATCTTCTGCCCGTTCTCGGCACCGCCGAGGCGGCTCAAGCCCTCGGCCTTCGACTTCACGCTCACCTCCGTGAGCGTCTTTCTCTCTATCGTGTCCCGCCGCTGCGCACTGACAAACACCGTCGCGCACAGCAACAGACCAAATAAAATAATCTTTTTCATGTGTTCTTTTGATTTGACATTTTGAATTCGCTAATTCGTAAACGTGTTAATTCGTTAATTGACCAACACATTCTTTGTATTCATTAATTGACTAACACGTTAACACATTCACACGTTAACACATTCCCATGTTAACGCATTCACACGTTAACACATTAATGAAATCGTCAAACCCTCAACACCGCACAGTTGTCTGCCAACCATCCTGGCGGACTATTGATGCCACGGCACTGCCACCCTGAGGCGACAGCAATGGTTCGCCAGTAAGATACCAAAAGCTGTTCGCCAATCTCGATTACCTGCCACGGTTCGCCGCCACATCTACACACTAATACATTGGCACAGTCATTCTCTGCCGCCGACACTGGCGACACCTTCACATCCATGCAATCGCTGCCCCTGCTGCAACAGCCATGGTCCAGCAGAAGGATACTCACCCTCCCCGAGCAGGAGCAACGCTGGCACCCCATGCCCCCGGCCCCAAAGACCAGCAACAGGAACACCGCCAGCGACACCATGATATGCGACATTATTTTCATCCCTTAAATAACGCTCCCACCCCAATAATATTGTGCCTCCCCACAATTTCTTCCTCATCCAACAATCCATCCCATATCCAAAACAAAAAAGCCCTAACCACCACCCCAACAAATTAAAAAAAAGTTGTATATTTGTGGGCAAGATAATAGATACAACTACATTCCTCGACACAACATAAAATATTAAAATACACCATCATAATATCACCACTCCCATGAAACAAACTCTTACAAATCTTTACAACTGGCTGTCAGAAAACCTGAATGGCTTGCTAGTTGCAATAATTGCAGCTGTAATTGCAGGCATTATTTTACTAATAATCCAGCAAATTATCAGCCGAAATAAACATAAAAAAAAGCTAAAGGAACACACTAAAGACATTGAATCCCAAAAACAAGAGTGGCGCAAACTTCAGCTAAGAAGCATACCCCCAGATTTCGAAAGGCACTATCCCAACGAGAACTACATCCAGCCCTATTTCACTTTTGTCAAACCTAAAAAAGGCAAAGAAAACAAACAGCTACTAGGTGACTATTTCCTCAAAGATGTCTTCATCAACGCAACTAAAGAGGACAAACTATACCTCTTACTCGGTGACACCGGAACAGGCAAGACCGCCGCATTGGTTCACCTTTACGCCGATTACATTAACTGCCATACTGAACAAGACTATGCAATCAGGATCCTTTCTCTAAAACACAGTAGCGTATTTGAGGAAATAGAACGCATTTCTAACAAAACAAATTGCATATTATTACTTGATGCTATGGATGAGAATCCTATGGCACAGAATCCCAACAAACGGACTGAATTTGACAATAAGATAAACAAAATCTGCCAAGACTTTGCCTTTGTCATCATCACTTGCCGCCCTCAGTTCTTCCCCGACGAAGACTCAGAATCCAATCAAGTACAAGCTAGCAGAGGCGATACCACCACCCTCTACACAAGATTGGAACTATCCGACTTTGACGAGACTCAAGTAAATGAATTCTTAAACCTCGTATTCCCATCTCCTACCGAAAGCGAAAAACGGGAAAAGGCAAAAAAAATCGTCAACAATAATATTTTAATCTCCATCCGGCCATTAGTGCTTACATATATAAAGGATATTGTCGAAAGCCGTCGAGATATCAATACCACCTTTGACTTCTACGACAATGTCGTCTATGAACATATCAAACGCGAGATAAAGAAAACTCCTCACAACAATCTTGAAGAGCAAACTCAAATATGGTGGAACATCACCTCAGAAATAGCCCTGTTCATCTACCAAAATAGGACATTAAAGTATTTGGAACCCGAAATCACATCTGAAGAGCTAATCACAATCTGCAAAAGAATAAACCCTAATGATTATAATAGTTTTCTTTCAAGCCAAGGCATTTCCATTTCACATGAAACCGGCGTCAAGCAACCTCAAATAAAAATCGATGAAAACATCTTCCTGCACCACTCATTACTCACCCGCACTGGCAATGCATTCCACTTCTCGCACAAGTCTTTTTATGAGTACTTCATGGCCTATCGCTTCCTGCAACATCCCAAGGAGATAAAGCAAGTCTATAGCATGGACTTCGCCCTACAGATTTACAATGGCGCACTCCAAGCCTGGTCTGAACAAAAAGACACCCCCTTTTCCAAACTAAAGAAAACCCGCCCTTACACAGTTGCCTTCTCCTTGAACCGTATAGGCAATGCATTATATGGTATCAACCATTTCTCTGAAGCGGAGCGCTACTACCAACATGCATTGGTGCTATTCCGCCAACTGGAAGAAGTAAAAAACGACACATACAAAGACGACATCGCCATGGTGCTAAACAATTTGGCTGGTACTTACTGGAAGACCAACCATCTTGACAATGCTATAAAGAAACTTAATGAGGCCTTGACCATCCGCCGCCAACTGGCAGACAAGCACCCCGATGCCTACCTGCCCAATGTGGCTATGACACTGAACAACTTGGCCAACCTCCACAAAAACACCAACCAATTAGACAAAGCCGAAGAGGAATACAACGAGGCCTTGACCACTTACCGCCAACTGGCAGATAAGAACCCCGATGCCTACCTGCCATACGTAGCCACGACGCTGAACAACTTGGCCAACCTCCACAGCGACACCAACCAATTAGACAAAGCCGAAGAGGAATACAACGAGGCCTTGACCACTTACCGCCAACTGGCAGACAAGAACCCCGATGCCTACCTGCCATACGTAGCTGGGACGCTGAACAACTTAGCCAACCTCCACCAAAACACAAACCAATTAGACAAAGCCGAAGAGGAATACAACGAGGCATTGACCACTTACCGACAACTGGCAGAAAAGAACCCCGATTCCTTCCTGCCATACTTAGCCGGGACGCTGAACAACTTGGCCGCCCTCCACTATAGCACCAATCAATACAAGGAGGCCGAAGAGGAATACAACGAGGCCTTGACCATCCGCCGCCAACTGGCAGACAAGAACCCCGATGCCTACCTGCCCACTGTGGCCATGACGCTGAACAACTTGGCCAACCTCCACAGCGACACCAACCAATTAGACAAAGCCGAAGAGGAATACAACGAGGCCTTGACCATCCGCCGCCAACTGGCAGACAAGAACCCCGATGCATACCTACCCGATGTTGCCCAGACGCTCTTTAATATGGCTTTGCTGTACCTTGACAGAAAAGAATACCCCGCTGCAGAGGCCATGGCACTGGAGAGTCTGGAGAAGTACCGCATCATGGCGGAGAAGAGCCATGCCAGATTCGATGGTGACGTGAAGGATGCAGAAGAACTATTGGAAAACATTCGGAAGACGAAGGAGGCAGACGAATAGGGCGTTGACTGGACTTCCCTTCTCTCCTTTTCCCGCTCCCTGTACCCCAAGCAGAACCATTCAATACTGGTATGTATTAGTAACCTTTGCCGTTCATTATCCGTCACCTTAACGGGTAACAATGGAATAATGATGCCATATTGGAGGGTGTTGGTCAGAACTCAGGGACAACGAAGCGGGCGGGATCTGTGTACTGGGAATGACAAAAAAAGTTGCGCAGTGTGAAATTATTCGTATCTTTGTAACACTTAATGGAAACACCTGCCATGCGTTAATCTGTTTATAATCATAGTTTTTGATTGACAAACCTTGCAATTCAGGATGCCGAAAGCATCCGTTGAGGGGGAATCTATTGCCCTTGCAGCGGAGAGTGATTTGACATAAGGGCATCCGGAAGCATTGTTCTATTCATTTCAAAATCAATAAAACTATGAGAAGAAAAAGAATCAAAAGCAATGGTACGTTGATGGCATGGAGCAACGGCAAACAGACCCATTTGCGACAGGAACAAACGAAGGAGCTGAGAGAGGATTTCGTCAGGCAGCAACAACAGTATCGCCGTCGGGTGAAGGAGGGCTATGAATGGGAGACGGACAGGCCGGCGGTGATGCGCGGCGAGAGCATGCTGAGGGAGGAGTACAGCGACAGGCTCTGGGATGTGGGGCTACATGTGGAGAGTATGCTCGAGCTGATGCAGGCCGCCATACAACTGATTGACTGGGACGAAATTGTCTTTGGCCCCGAAATCAACTACTACCACCGCAATCTGTCGCGCTTCCACTACCTCATCGGCCGCTGCCGGGAGCGGGCGAACGAAGACCCCCGTCTGGTACCGCTGTTGGCGAACAGCATGGCACATGACTGGTTTGTAGAGATGGAGCAGCGATATGCCGGCAGCAAAGTCACCGGCTGGATAAGCTGAAGGTTGTCAGTCCATCTCGTTGCTGATGCGGTGCATCTGCTCCGCCACCTTGCCCATCAACTCAGGGCTTACCAACGTGCCTTTGGGGCAGAGCGTAATCCCCATCATCGCAGCCACGTCGTGCAACTTATGGTCATAATCCTGTTTCAGGGTAAAGATATAAGAATGGCACGAAGGTCCAAGGAACGACTCTTTCAAGGCACTGGCCTTGTAGACAATCTCGTTAAACATATGGTCGGAGGCCACACCGGTCTTGCATTCGACAACAAACAAGGTGTTGGCCTTGATAAAAACCACATCAAGTTCGTTGTTGTGCTGCATACCCGGACGGGCAATACGCACACCTATAGCTATCTGCTGGGGCGACACCAGACGGAGCAGGGTATAATACACATACTCCTCAAACCATCCTCCCGTCAAGAAATCAATCTCACTCGGCTGCAACATGTCGGGTTCCTGTGGCACAAAACCGAGGGCGTTGAGCAACACCGGCAGCCCCGGAACAGCCTTGCGCACCGGTGGGCGCTTGGCTGCAGTCTCTTCGTCCGTGAAAGGCCTGCCCTTGCCAAACGTGATGTCGCGGATAGACTGTGCACGCCGTGTACCACGGTAATGCAACCGCAGCAACTCCAACGCCTCGAAGGCACGGTATGGCAACCGTCTCGCCTTGAAACAGTCGAACACCCGTATCGTATCCTTCTCGCTGTGCGTAGGCTGGTGCGACCCCTTGTTCAGGTCGTGGCTCAGTCCATGAAGCCTGAAATATTCCGCCATGGTCATGCGATAGCGTATCGTATCCACAGCGTCGCGACTTAAGTCTGCCCTGTCGTCAAACGGAGAGCGGACTATCAGATTCTCGCGTGACTGTACATAGAAAAGCCGTGCATCAAACTGCGAGAAGACATGCTGGACAGCCAATGCCAAATAACGGGTACCACCAGCCAGATTAACCCAGTATACTGTCTGTGGCGACAGGTGCGATTGCAGTTTCCGGCTAATGCGTTCATAGATATAGCTGTCCTCATCGCGTTTAAAGGAAATAAACTCTATCTGTTCGTCGGGCAGATTGAAAAGGGCAGCATAACGTCCGAGGAGCTGACGGTTTTCGCGCGTAGCAATAAAAAGCAGTCGATCCCCCTCCTCATAATATTGCTTCAAGAAGAGATAAGCAGCCAAAGGTTCGTCGGGGTCGAAAATATTGACAAGTGTTTTCATTTTAGGCAACTTCTAATATATCATTGCAGAGCAATGAAAATCCATAGTATTACTTTTAAAATTAATTTATGGTTATTCCATGATAACTCATTATTATCCACTTTTCATTTCAATAGTTCTATACATCCTTGATGCTGGATTGCGTGATTAACTCCACGCCCGACAAAACGGTAGAAATAGGTTCCAGCCGGGGCTCGGGATGCGGCAGGATCCCAAAACTGGTCCTCACGATAGATGTTCTCGGCATGAAACACCATCCTCCCTGTCCGGTCCACTATGACAAGCGAGTTATAGGGGAAGCACTGGTTCTCTACCAATCCGCCGATGACAAAGCGGTCGTTATTTCCGTCGCCGTTGGGTGTGACGATGTTGGGAAACTGGAGCGAACTATCGCAATGGTCACCGTTCCAGAAGATATGGAGGTTGTAGTAAACGATGCTGTCGCAGCCTGCCTCGTTGACGAAGTGGAAGGGCATGTTGCTGACGGTGTCGGAGAAGAGGCTGTCGAGGAAAGCCCACGGGAGCTGGTTTTCGACAATGGTATCGAATATGGCGGTGTCGCTGTCGGCCTTGACGTAGACGAAATAGGTGACGGTGCTGTCCTGCCCTTGGCTGCCCTGCAGGGTGATGTTGAAAACGGTGTCGGAGTAGGCTGTCACACCGTTGAGCGTGTAGGGCAACTGACCCGGACAGATATAGGTGAGTGTCGTGTCGAAGACATTGTCGATGACGGTGAGGTGGTAGTAGAGAAGTGTGTCGCAGTCTGGCCATGTGCCGGAAAGGAGCAGCTCGTAGCGACCAGTGCTGTCGAAAGTGTGGCCGTAGGCGGTCCACGGCAAGGCATTCTGCACCACGGTATCGTAGAGAGCAAGTGTATCGTCGAGGCGTATGGAAAGACTGAGGTAGTGGACCGAGTCGCAGAGAGAGGTGGTAACAGTTATGGAATCGAAAGCATCCGAGTCGAAAGTGTGGCCGAACCAAGTGTAGGGTAATTGGCTGCGGCAGACGGCACAATACTGAGTGTCGCGCACCAGGCAGCCCGGATGCGGAGCGATGAGCATAAGGCTGTCGGTAGGATGGCAGAATCCCCGCATTTCGATGCGGTTGATCTGGATGGAAGAGAGCGTATTGTAATAGTTGGTGGGTGTTTCATAGAAACGGAAAATAGCCCTGCCGTGAGGTCGGGGCACCATGTTGAAATAGTAGGTTGCGTTGAGGCTCTGGGACGGAGGTATCCCTGCTCGGGGGAATTCGATTGAGCCATAATAGAAGAGGGTGGTGTCGCACAAAGGAATATTACAGCCCTCGCGGAAGAAATGATGCGCGGTGTCGTCAATATGCACTGTGAAGACAATGGTTGGCAACGCGGCCTGAGGTTCGTTGCCATAGACGAGGCGGAAGTGATTCATGTAGAGGACATGAGTGTGGCTGCGGGAGGGATCCCACATATCGACAGT
>JAEEGL010240203.1_pt1 | contig 53513 bp, 52 predicted proteins | sample 9134231 | NCBI WGS metagenome assembly JAEEGL01 (sample SAMN16246548, study PRJNA631951) | gut metagenome | biome: gut microbiome; feature: rumen; material: fiber-attached | host: Bos | place: Iran: Karaj | collected 2018-10 | reverse complement strand
TTCTTTTCTTTCTTTTCAATTTTCTCTGCCATAGTTTTCCTCCGCTTTATTTTGTCTCCTTATGCAATGTATGTTTATTGCATTTAGGACAGAACTTTTTTATTGACATTCTTTCTTTGTTGGTAAGAACATTCTTCTTAACAGTATAATTGCGTGATAAGCATTCTTCGCATATTAAAATAACTTTTTCTCTCATGAGACACCTCGCAAAAATACTACGTCATATTATACCGCAATCCCTCGTTTTTGTCAATAGTTTTTATTTTCTTGTTTTTTCTGATGAATTTTTTGTTTAGAACGAATTCTTTTAAGAGCGTAATAAACCTTTCTTGTCTCAATTCCCAACAATGATCCAATCTCTTTTGGACGATATCCGGATGTATATAGTTCATAAATACTATACTCAAACTTTGATAAAGGATTATTTTCTCTTTTATCTCTTCGATGTTGTCTCACTAAATTATATGCTTGGTAATAATTTAGTTTATTTGTCTCCGCTATTTCTTTAATAGTTGATCCCGAATGCATCATCTTAATGATAATCGAATTCATATCATTTTCAAAAGACATCGGTTTTAGTTCATTTACTTCATCTAGATGATATTTAGTAATACTATCAATCTCATCAGTCGACATATTAATGACTTTATAAAAACCATTTTTATCTTTTCTCAAGAGATTTTGAATATTATATTGTAATAAACGATCAAAATATTTATTAAATGTCTTCGTGATATCTTCACGATAATTAGTCGCACACTTGTAAAGGAGAATTATACATTCTTGATAATAGTCATCCCAATATTCTTTTTTAATATGGAATCTTCGTAATCTATTTATTATCAAAGGTTCATATTTCTCCATCAATAATTCAAAAGCAAAATCTTCGTTTTCTGATAATAAATATAACAACTCATTGTCGTTATATTCACTCATTATTTACTTCTTTGTTGTCTCCTTATTTCATAAATTAGGATTCCACAAGATACAGATGCATTTAAAGAATTCACTTCTCCCCACATTGGTATCTCAACTAGGAAATCGCAGTTGTCTTTTACTAAACGACTGACACCTTTTCCTTCGCTACCAACCACAAGACACACTTTCATGTTGTAGTCAACCGACCAGAAGTTAGTGCTCTTTTCACTTGCTTCTGCTCCCACAATCCAGTATCCCGCTTTTTTTAGTTCTTTAATTGTATTAACTAAATTCGTTACTTGGGCAATTTTCACATATTCTGTAGCTCCTGTTGAAACTTTCGCAACCGTTGGTGTTACTCTTACACTTCTATTCTTAGGAAGAATTACACCATCCACACCAGCAATTTCACATGTTCTAACAATCGCACCTAAGTTGTGAGGATCTTCAAGCCCATCAAGAGCCACAATCAAAGAATCATTTTTATTTGATATTATGTCTTTTAAATCATAATATTTATATTCTTTTACTATTCCTAAATAGCCTTGATGATTAGCTTGTTTAATGCTATTGTCATCTAATATTTTATTAAAACGATCTTTACTAATAATTTCTACTTTGATTTTCTTTTCTTTACTTAATTTAAATACTTCATCATCACTCTTAAGTAAATAAATAGAATCAAAATATGAATTATCTTTAGCGTTCCTTAGAGCTTCCAGTAAAGAATTCTTTCCATAAATTACATCCATCATTCTTCTGTTCTATCCTTTAAAATTGTAATAACTTCATTCATTAATTCATTCAATCGCTCATTTTTATCATTTAAATATAAATAACCGATAACCGCTTCAAACCCCGATGATTTGACATAATCACTAACACTGGCGTTTTTGGCTTTGTGGCGATAATTGTAATTACGTCCTCTTGTATAACAATCACGTTCATCAGGAGAAAGCTTATCAATAATTTTATCAATGACATAAGATTGAGCACTGGAAGACACATATAAACGCACTCTTTTGTTTAATTCATTAGGTTTAGTAATACCTAATGATAAAACATAAGAACGCATCCATAATTCATAATATGCATCACCAATATAGGCCAAATCAGAGCCATTAATGAGCCTTGAATCAATTTTTTTCTTTAGTTCATCTAAATAACTGTCCATATAAAAACAACTTATAACTCGATATTACGAGCACTGATTTCTTTTCGTAAGGCATCAGCTTTTTCAAAATCCTTTACGCTTTTTGCGTCTAACCATTTATTAACCAATGCTTTATCATCTTCACTTAGTTTATCGCATTCTACTTTAATTCCGAGTACCCACAACATTGATTTTAAGGCTTCAAATTCTTCTTTTAATAAATCAAGATTAAAATCTTTATTACGTAATTCATTATTGATGAGTTTCGTCATCATAAATATCGCTGTAATTGCATTAGCGGTATTAAAATCATTACTCATACTAGCTGTGAATTCATCCATTATCTCTTTTACTTGAGCATTTTTAAATTCATGATAGAAATCATTATCAATATCACTAATTCCTGCTAGTTCAAGTTTACGATAACTACTAATATAAGGACGTCTAATCTTTTCATAATCCGTCTTTGATTGATTAACTAGATCTTCTTTATAATTTAATAATTGACGATATGGAACATTAAGCATCATAAGACGATAAACTGGAGTTCCAATTTCATCAAGTAGATCATCAGCCCAAATGATATTGCCTAGAGATTTACTCATCTTTTCACCAGCGAGATCAACTCGACCATTATGAATCCAGTAGTTTGCGATCATATGATTGTTTACGCACAATGATTGGGCAATTTCATTGTCATGATGAGGGAACTTAAGGTCATTACCACCACCATGGATATCAATCTTTCCTTTGAAGATGTTGTTAATCATAACAACACATTCTGTATGCCAACCTGGACGGCCTGGGCCCCATGGTGAATCCCACTTAACACCTGTATCAGTTGTCTTCCACAAAGTGAAATCAATTGGATTATGCTTTTTATCATTATTTTCTATACGAACACCATTTAGAAGGTTCTCAACTGTTTGACCACTTAAAATACCATATTCCTTGATTTTTGCAACGTCAAAATAAACATCACCATCAGCGACATAAGCACCACCATTTTCCACCATTTGATTGATGAAAGAAATGATGCCTTCCATATTTTCTGTTACTTTAGGGTTAGCGTCATGTGGCAAACAATTAAGACGATGATATAAATTAAGAACAACTTTAATATAGCGAGTTGAAATCTCTTTCTCCGTTACTCCTTCTTCTAAAGCTTTCTTAATAATCTTATCATCAATATCGGTAAAATTAGATACATAAGTTACTTTATATCCTAAATATTTAAAGAATCTCGCAACTGTATCAAAAAATATTACCGGACGAGAATTTCCAATGTGAAGGTTGTTGTAGACAGTAGGTCCACAAACATACATGGAAACCTCATTTTCCTTAATCGGAATAAAATCTTCTAGTTTGTTTGTTAAAGAATTGTATATTTTTATCATACTAACTACCCTTCTAGTTATAACTTTTACGCATATAATATTATATCATTTTTTTCCTAAAAGTAAAGAAAATGTGGTGAACCAACCACCACATTATTATAAATATCTGTTAAGGTATTCATCAAAAAGTCGCATTGCTTCATCCCATTTATCGGGATCACTTTCCAGTCCATGATTAGAATTTTCAAATGATATTAAATCATAGGCAATATTAAATGTTTCTAATGCTTGACGCAAATATAAAGCATCACTATAAGGAACCACGGAATCCTTCATACCATGACAAATAAGAGTTGGCACGGCGCTTGAAGCATAAACATAAGGAGATACTTTCATTAAATCTTCAAATGCTTCTTCATATGTATCTTTATTATATTTATGACCCGTAAGCATTGAGAATAGATAAGTACAGTCTCCTAAATCAATTGCTTCAAAATAATCACGGTTAGCGATATTGGCAGGGCCACTAAACGAAATTACTGCCGTTGGAGTAATGGGGCTATAGAATGGAGAGAACCCGAAATATCCATAAGCATATAACAAAGATAAATGGGCTCCCGCTGAAGCTCCAGTTAATATCACTTTCGTGATATTGATTCCATCATCAGTAGCGGTTTTCTTAATTTTATCTAAAGCCATAAAGATTTCATTCATGATGAAGAAAACATCATGGTCATCATCGATGTAATGATAATTCATTGTGGCATAAGCATAGGAACCATTTTTTACTCTCTTTTCGATTTCACTATGGTATACTTCTTTATCGCCACTAATCCAAGCTCCCCCATGAATATAAAGCACTAGTCCACATTCTTCTTTCTCTTCTAAATCAAATGGCAAATATAAATCCAGCTTTTCCCTTTCGCCATCTCCATATTTTAAATCAAGATAATAATTATAGTTATCACCTTTCCTCTTACATCCAGCTAGAGAAAAAAGCATAATTATTATAAGTAGTATACTAATTATTTTCTTCATGATTATCTTTTTTATCTACAGAATCATTATTTATGATTCTAAATTCCGTTTCTACTTCGTGAATATTGGGATTACCTTTAAATATTTCATTATCAAATTCGTTAGTCTTGCCAAAATTAAGACGAGCTTGTTGCTTCTTATTATGCATAAAGATTAAGAAATTGATGAAAAAGACTAAACAGATGAGCATCATCAAAAGGCCCATCATTAAAATTCCAAAGGCAATCCATTTCATTATATCCTTAACTTCCGGAGTGAAGTAACCAACGATATAACATGTTGAAGCACTGATAATAAAGAATAAAGCCATAAAGGCAAAGCCGAAAGCTAAGCCAGCTTTACTATGAGTTCTAAATCCATACATATTAATACCTACATTGTTTTCTTATATTCTTCTATTTTTAAATTTTCATTATAAGTAGGATCTCCTGGGTTAATACCAACAAGACCTTGAACTACTTTATAACTTTCTTTAAGTAACTTTTCGGTTCCTTCGCTATAAGGAAGGCTAGAATCTGGCATAATTGGTTCTCCGATATGCATATCTACGCAAGGAGTTTTACCAAATAATTTAAATAAACCACGTCTTGGTCTAAATGATAGTCCAATCGGAACCACTGGCTTATTGTGTTTTACCGCATATTTGAAGACTCCTTTTTTGAAAGGGCGAATATCCGGATAATAATACCACATTGAACCCTCAGGATAACAGTGGAGCCATCTTTCATCATCTAATACAGAATCAATCGCTTTTGAAAAAGATGCCATTGATCTAATGCTATCAGTAGGAACGGGGATACCACCAACCCATTTAATGAAGTTTCTATTTGGACCTTCGAAGTTAGTCTTCCAGGCAATCATATATTCTAAATGGGGGAATATAGCTCGCATAACACAAATATAATCCCACATAAATACGTGATTACAAATGGTAACGGCACCCTTCTTAAGAAGTTTCCGATTCTTCCTAATGTTCTTCTTTCCGTATATTCTTAAGCCGTGGGCGAGTCTACATACTGGAAATACGACAATTAGTAATAAAAGCCATAAACAGCCACGACCTAATTTATAAAGAAATGATTTATTGTAATAACGATAATTTTCATCATAATGAGTATCGACAAGATGAGGCACAACAAGCATGTGCTCGTCACTACGCTCTGGATAATTATAACCTAAATTAGGACGATACTGCTTCATATTATCCCCGGGCATTGACGATACCTGTACCTAGATAGATAAGCGCAAAAAATGTGCCAACCGCAAGAACGATACCAACCGCAAAGAAAATAATATTTCCTTTTCTCTTTGGATTATTTTTATTCGCAATCGATAAAGATAAACCAGTAATACCAATAAAAGTAATAATACCATAGCCAATTAATCCCATCAAAACAACAAAGAATATGAAGAAGAAAATCCAACCAACTGCAGCACCTTCTACTCCATTATAAACATCAATTGATTCCTTAATAGTATTAAAACCAAGAAAGGCTGTCCAAACTAAATAAATTATAAGTGATACAATTTTATAAATCTTAACTGTTAAATCAAAAGGTCTTTTCTTCTTTCCAACGGTAAATTCTTCTTTCTTTTCGTTTTCTACTTTGTTTTCTTCCATAATAACTCTCTTATTGCATCCTTTCTATCATCACTTATTCGATAGGTGTCGCGGACTTTCCCCAGCAACATCTTTGTCGTCTCATCATTTAAAGGATGATTTTCTAAATAGAAAATCGTTTCCTCATATTTTTTAGCTAAACTAGTCGCAAAGAACCAGGCAATCATCATCTCTAAATAATATTCCTGTGTCACAACCGAACCAACCAAATCTAAATACTCTGGTAAGAAATCTTTATCAAGATAATATCGCATTATCATTGATATCGCAAATCTCTTGGAATATACTTCACTTCTATTTAACCATTCTTTAACCTTAATAATGAAATTATCTTTATGCTTTTCAATTTGTCGATTAGAAAAGCCATCAGAAGTTGTCCAGTTATCAATGAATGGCACAAATCTATCTAGATAGTAAATAACTTCATCATAATCTTTTAATCCTTCAATCAAAAAGCGGTGAAGGTTATTCTCTTCTAAATAAGTATGGGGATAATCTTTTAGAAATTCATATTTAGTCTTATCATCAATTGATTTCGCAAAATCTCTTAATATTGGTATTCTAATTCCAATTGTCTTTTCTTTATCAATACCAGGAATTAAACTATTATTAAATTCCTGATATTTTTTATCTTGTCTTTTAAATAATTCTTCTCTTATATTCATATATAGATTATATCATTTTCTATTCATTTTTAAAACTATCGATTTTTATTTTTATATAAAAAAGATTCCATTTATTAAAATGGAATCCTTTTTTTATTATTTTTCACTTTCCTCTTTTTTTTCATTTATTCTTTTCTTATAAGCACGCATAGCGAAGAATAAAGGAATAAATGTTAGAAGGGCCATGATTGAAGCATACAAGAATAGATTTTCTTGGGGAACATCAATTACATGGTTATATGAGTCATAGATAACTTCTTCTTGTGGAGTATTCTTAATAATAATATTTCCAATTAATGTTCCAATTAACATTGGAAGTAAAACGAAGAATAATATTCTAACTCCTTCAAACTGTCCACGAGCCTCTTCTGGGAATAGACCACGGACCCAAATCATTGATGTCTGCATTAATAATACATAACCAACACCAATTAAGAATACGCATAAGAATAATTTCATATTCTTTAGGGCAAATAGATTAACCACATCAGCGCTAGAACTATCTTTCACTAAGAAGAATGTTAAAAGTAATCCAGCCACATTACAAATAGTTCCAATAATTACAACTAGGGGAATCTTGTTTTTATTGATTAATGAGCTTACTGGCAAAGTCACGAGAACCGCAAGTAATAAGGAAATTCCTTCAATTAATCCCATTGATGAAGCACTAAAGCCAATATCATATATTAACCAGTTACCCATATGGGCAAAATAGAAATTGAAAGGAATAAAGAAAACACAAGATGTAATACAAGCTAAGAACATTTCCTTGATGTTTTTCTTTCCTTTTAATTCTTTAAAATTAAAACAAGATACCATTTGGTGGATGAATGAACCATTTTTAGATGCTTTTACATTTGGTTCATCTTTCATAATGAGAAGAGAAAGAGCACCAATTGCGGCAACGAATCCGCCCATTAGCCAGAACAATAACTGATAATTATCTAGCGATGGATCATAATTTGCGGTTCCTGCCGTTGCGTTACCAATGTTTATGATGGCTCCCCCAACGACTGTTCCTAAAACTGTTCCCAGGACTGGTAGAGCAGCGAGGGCTGCCCCAACTTGTCCCTTGTTGGAATCATTTGTATAATCATTAATCCAAGCATTGAAGCCACAGTCATTTCCCATTGAACCAAAGAAACTCATTATGCAGTCCATGAAAACAACTAAGAAGCCACTTGAAGCCACTAAAAAGGCAACACCACTTTTTCTTGTGTATTCTGTTAGACCAAAAATGATGGTCGTGATACCCCAGATAATATAGCCAAAGGATACAAACATCTTTCTTTTTCCAATTCGGTCCGATAATGTTCCAAAAATGAATGTGGAAATAGTTGAAACAAAAGCACTAGCGATAATCATCGCTGATACGATATTAACATTACCACTGATTTTAGCGTAAACAAAGGTATTAAACCATTGGTTTTCCATGTTCCAGCATAACTGTCCGGCTAGGCCCATTCCTAATACAATCAACCAAAATCTTATTTTTGATAAACCTTTTTTATTTTCTTCAGTTTCCATTATTTAATTAATGTCTTAACTTCCTTAAATATATTCTTTGCTTCTTCAACTTTAGTTTCATTACCAATTGTGCAAACATAGTTTTCACTAATAACTTTATCGAAGTAATCAGCGTATTTCTTGAAGTTTGCTTTATCCACATTAAGTATTTCCATAAATTCATTGTGATAATAGTCTTCACCAATACCTCTAACATAAGCCACAAATGATCTATTACCTTTTTGAGCTGGAGTTAATGGATAACTAACATCACCAACAGCACCAATGATATATTTTAATAAGTCTTCATCAGTTGGATTAAATTCTCTAACAAACTTACTAATGCCTTTAAATACTTCATAAGTCTTAGCTAAGTTAGGATCACGATAACTTCCAAGCATGATATCGCTATTATCAGTGAATCTTAATAAGAATCCATAAGCACCACCAAGAACACGGATGTTAGTCCATAAATAATCATAATTTAAAGCCATTGATAAAGCTCTTAGACCACCATCATATTTACCAATTTCTTTATAAGAACCAGCAAGACCACAGTATTGAACTTGACTTGATGTCTTAAATCCTTCATTATCACGTGATGGAGTGAATGTGAATTTTTCTTTCTTCACGTCTTCAGTAAATAATGAATCACTGAATTTTCCAACATAGGCTTCATATTCATCATCAAGGCTTGTGTAATTGATGATTAAGTTTTCTTTACGGAAGATAATCTTCATTACTTCTTCAAGTTTTTCTTTTAATTCTTCATAGCGTTTCTCATAATTCTCTTCTAAATCTTCTAAGAATTTATAATAATTAATACCTTTTACTAGGTCATTAAAATTATTACTCTTAGCATAGTATGACATAGCATGTAATGCGGCAACAAGATGTCCACGGCCTAAGATACCCATTTGGCTATTAGCTTTTTGCATAGCGATAACTTCATAAACATGTTTCTTATCTAGGAATGAAGATGTTGTGATTATTTCACTTACAATGTCAAAGATGAAATCAATCTTATTAGGTAATACTTTCGCACTGACTTCAAAGAATGGCACAAAATCTCCATCTTTATCAATAGACTTGATTTCGGTGTTAATGCCACCACTATTAATCATAATATCCGTCGCAAGATCTTGATATTTATGATTCTTAGTATCCACAAGTCCTAGTAAATTTGATAATAAACCAATATAAGGCACAAGTTCTCTCTTTACGCCATCACAACAGAACTCGAAACCAAAATAACTAATACCATTAGTAGGGAAAGCATGTTTTAATACTTTAACACCACTAACTACTTTTTCTTCATTTAGAATCTTAGGAAGGTTTTCTTTAATATCTTCTTTTGCAAGCATTGGAATAGTATCAAGTTCTTCTTTTGTATTAGGAGTTGCTTGATATTTCTTAAGAGCTTTAGTATCCTCAATCATCTTTTCAAGTTCTTCTTTTGATAAAGTTGCTTTAAAGGCGCTAAGTTTAGCCTTAAGTTTCGCTTCTCGCTCTTCATTTAATGTTTGACTAGGTGAACATACGACAAATGATGCATGGTTATTATCAAGTAAATATTTCTTGATAATTTCTTCATAGTAATTACTATTAATCTTTTCTCTTAAGAATTTAAATACCTCATCAAATTGTAACATCGCATATGGATTATTGTCATCATATAACCACGTATTATATGCTTGAATTGCATATAATAATCCTTTAGGTGCACCGCCAAAGTCGCCTTCACGAAATTGGAATTCCATGAAATTAATGCCCGCTTCAATAGTTCTCTTATCAAGACCATTTTTAACGATTGCGTCTAAAGTATTCTTAATAATACCTTTAAATTCATTAAGCTTATCAGCTTTAGCGTTTGTGGCCATAATTGAGAATGTAGGTTGTAATGATGAATTATCAAAACTACCTGAGATGTCTTTCGCAATTCCAGCATTTAATAGTGCTTGTTTCAAAGGAGCACCAGGTACATTTAATAATATCTCAGTGATGATATTCATCGCATAAACTAACTTGATATCATCATATTTACCAATTACCGCATTAAATGTATAGAATGTTTTATCATCAAGTGTTTCATCACGGCCAACAGGATATGAAATATTAATTTCTTTATGTTCCTTGAATGGCTTTTGGTAAGGGATATCTGAATCAACTTTTATCTTATCAAATTTTGATAGATATTCTTTATCCATATAATCTAGGCGTTCTTCTTCATCAAAATTACCATATAAAGTAATATAACTATTGGCTGGATGATAGTATTTAGAATGGAAATTCTTAAATGCTTCATAAGTCAAAGTTGGGATAGCAGCGGGATCACCACCAGATTCAACGCCATAAGCAGTATCTGGGAATAGTGAGTTATTCGATGCCCTTGCGACAACTTGTGTAGGACTAGAGAAAGCACCCTTCATTTCATTATATACAACACCATTATAAATAATATCGCCATCAAGAGAATCAAGTTCATAATGCCAACCTTCTTGCTTAAAGATCTCTTCATGTTTATAAACATTAGGATAGAAAACAGCATCAAGATAAACATCCATCAAATTAGCGAAGTCTTTGTCATTACAACTAGCTATCGGATAAATAGTCTTATCGCTAAAAGTCATCGCATTTAAGAATGTATTAAGTGAGCCTTTAAGAAGTTCCACAAATGGTTCCTTAACTGGATATTTTTTCGATCCACATAATGTCGAATGTTCCAAAATGTGAGGAACACCAGTATCATCAGCAGGTGGAGTCTTAAATCCAATTTGGAAAACTTTGTTTTCATCATCATTTTCTAATAATAAAACTCTCGCACCACTCTTAATGTGTTCAAGAAGTTTAGCTTTAGAATTGATTTCGCTAATAAATTCTTCCTTAATTAATTTGTAGTTTTTATTCATATTCTTTCCTCCGAACAATTTATTATATTATACCATATTAGAGGCTATTATTAAAGATATATAATTATTTTGGTTAACTTTTGTTTATTAAAAAGGAAGGCTTATTTTCCTAAGCCTTCCTTCATTGCATGAGTTAGTTCTCCAGTTAAATCACAGCCCCATTCCCAAGTCATAAGTCCTGCACATCCAGTTCTTATTACATATTCGGATTTGGCCTTGACTGAACGAGGATCATCATAAGAAATAAAAGTATTACCATCCAGACTAATTAAATATGGCACTTGAGCTTTCTCATCAAAGACATATTTATAATTAGAATTATTTATATAATTACTTTTAAGATTTGTATAAAATACTGTCCCACTACCTTTATATTCGCCATTAGTCTTGGTTTGTTTTTGCGCATAAAAAGCGAGGCCCAAAATCAGCTTATCATTTGTGACTCCTAGTTCATTATAAATCGCTACCGATTCTTCAAATGAACATGATGTAAGAGTATATCCACATCCATTAGTTGAATCATTTTTGGATTGTGATTTATATAAAGCATTCTGATATTGACCAGATGAAGAGCACATACTATAAAGCATCATATTTACATAATCCATATAATGAATAGAATTAGGTAAATCATAACGAGGTGGATACCATTTTCCGCCACCAATAGCGGCCGTAACTAAATGGTTATGATTATTCTCTTTAACAGCTATATATAATTCCTTCATAAGAAGAGTGAAATTCTCTTTCTCACTTGATGTAGGGGCTTCCCAGTCAATATCAACACCATCAAAACCATATTTATTAATCATCTCAACCATACTGCGAGCAAAGTTTTTGCGCTTTGCATCATCGCTAGCAATCTTACTAAATACATTCGAAGCGGCACTATCGCCACCACCAATCGAAGGAATGACATAGATTCCCTCTTTTTTCGCTCTTGGGATGACATATCTTGCCATATTACTTAAAGCATTATTAGTTTTATAATTACCATTTTCATCAACAGGAACGAATGCACAGTAAACAATATCCATGACATCAAAAAATTCATCAGTTAATTTATCATAATTACGATATAAATACGTTGAAGCAATAGGCTTCTTTAGACTCTTATATCCTTCAACTACAACATTAAATCTTTTCCTCATTGTTTCACTTCCATAACTTAGTGTTGCGACTAACGATACTTTTTTCTCTTCGTAATCTTTTGTATATTTACCATCACTGGAAAGTCGCGCTTCATCACTCGATTCCCAAGATATTTGAACTTCTCCAACCTCAGTTGGAATAGTTATATCTTTACTTATTAATTCCATATCACTAAAATATTCATTTAAATAATTTATCGCCTTTTGGATTTTATCATTTTTTTGATAATTTGCTTCTACGACAGTTAGTGAAGTGATTTGTAATGGAAATGTCTTATTCCATCCAATGAATTCATACCCCTCAACTGCTGGAGCTTCGATTGGACTATCTATGTATTCATTTTCTTTAACACTTATCGTTTCCAGAATCGCTCCATCGAAACCAACAAAGACTACATCATAATAAACATCTTCTTTATCTTCATTACTTGGAATAATAGTCAAAAGGAAAGCTCTTTTTTTACCTTCATAATTAACAACTAAATTATGAGTGCCTACTTCTAAATCCCCTTCGCTAAAATTTTCAATCATTTCTTGTTTTAGATCGATAACAACTTCCCTATTATTATATTTAGCTTTTATCTTTATTAAATCAAAATGAAAATCTTCTTTTTTTATTCCTCCATCAATTAAAGTAGTGTCTATCTCAATTGATACTAGCTTTTCATCATTTAGATTAACACAACCTACAAGCAAGAAAGAGATAAAGAATGTAAATAATATAATAATTATTTTTCGCATTTTTATCTAATAAAGTTAGTCCTTTCTGATTTTTCTCTTCCTGGAAGTCCGTACTTTTCTTTTCCTAAGGCAATACTTTTCATTAAGAAAGCCATATTACGACCTAGTGTTCGCATTGTCTGTAAGCCTTCTAAATCTTGTTCCACTTCTTCTTTAGTATTGCCATGAGTCTCATTCCAATATTGGCTAGAGACAACTGGCATTCCACAAATAGTAAAGTATTTATTAAGTTCATCAAATGTGGATGCATTGCCACCACGGCGACAATTCACAACTGCCGCACCAACTTTCATTCTTTTATCAAAATGAGTGCTGTAGAAAAGACGATCAAGGAGAGATATCAACGTGCCATTAGCACTTGCATAATAAACAGGAGAGCCCACAACCAGAGCATCAGCCTCTTCAAACTTGGACGCAATTTCGTTAACAATATCATCTTGAACGCATTTTCCATTCTTATAACAAAAACCGCAAGCCAGACAACCACCGTTTTTCATAGCACCAACATGAATGATTTCAGTTTCGATTCCTTCTTCTTTAAGTGGTTTACATACTTCTTCTAATATTCTGTTTGTGGCCCCATTCTTATGAGGACTACCATTAATTAATAATACTTTCATAATTTAAAAGCTCCTTTTATATAAAATTAAGGAAATTAAAGATAATCCTTAATTTCCTCTTTTTGTTTCAATATTTATTTCTCATTGCCTACAAGAAGAAAACCAAAGACGATGATACAAGGTGTAATTAATTCTAAGGCAAGTCCTCTTAAGAATTCACCAAAGCTAACTCCTTCTACGATTGTATAAATTAAATCAATGATAATTCCTACAAGCATAACAAATAAACTAACAACTAGTAACAAATTACCAAACTTCATTGTCTTTAAGCCAAATCCCTTGTCAAGTAAGAAGCAGCAAATAGTAATGGCAAATAGTACTCCTAAAATGAAAAGAATAATATTCTTAATAACTTGTAATGCTGGAAGATTAGAATTAATACCAGCAGCGTATCCTAAGAAACCAATTGCGGAAGCCAAAACTAAATAACCTAATAAGAATGATAAGGTCATAAATCCTTCTCTATCTTTCTAAACCAACAGCAGTATTGCTGGAACCAAATATAGCTACAGTAATAAGAAAGTTCTTAATATTGCATAAACGCTAGTCATAAATGGTCCACCAAAGGCATCAAATAGAGCTACTATTTCAAAAGCAGCTAAAACAAATAAACAGATAACTACAATTAAACGAGCTATCTTACGAAATGCTTGAACTAATTTGTCCATAAAAATCCTCCTATTATTTATTTCATTTTAACATAAATTATAATATTTGTAAATATTAGATCATTTCTTTTAAATTCTTTATTTCTTTTACTTCTCCATTTTTAATAATATCTTCATTTAAGACATATTTTCCAATTCTGATACGCTTTAAATCTAATAAAAAATTATCCCCATTTATCACAAGTTTTCTTATCTCATGATATCTTCCATCTCTTAAGATGATTGAAAATGTATAGTCATCAACCTTCTTAGCTCTTGCGGGAATGGTCATCTTGCCATTAATCATAATTGATTCTTCCAAGGCCTTGATGAATCTTTCATCAATTTGATTCTTCACGATGCCAATATATTCTTTTTCAACATCTTTTGATTCTAAAATATAATGAGTGAACTTATTATCATTAGTGAGGAATAATAATCCATGCGTATCTTTATCTAGACGTCCAACACTATATATTCGCATATCAAGACCTAATGCATCGATGATATTACCTCTAACATTTCGATTATTAGTGCATATTACTCCCTTTGGTTTATTATAAACATAATAATGGAATTCTTGGTTTTTAACTTCTATACCATCGACAGTAACGATCTCTCCGGGCCTAATGTTTCGTGATAGATTCTCTTTTCTACCATTAACTAAGATTCTCATCTCACGGTCAAGAGCCATCACTTCACTCTTTGTTAGATTTAAATTATTTTTAATGTATAAATAAATACGCATAATCTTTATTTTAACTTCGCAAATTTCTTGATAAGTTTAGTCTTCTTTTCGGTATGTGGAGGATATTTAACATCAATCTCCATTTTTCCTTTCACGAAAATGCTTTTTTCGTGGGAGAATGTATCAAAGCTCTTCTTGCCGTGATAACTACCCATACCACTTCTACCAACACCACCGAAAGGAAGCTTGTCATTAGTTAAATGCATAATTGAATCATTGAGACAACCACCACCAAAAGCGATGTTATCAAAAACTAATTTTTCATCATTCTTATCTTTTGTATAAAGATATAAAGCTAAAGGATGAGGACTGCGTTTAATTCTCTCCACTTCTTTTTTCAAGTCATCATAGATGATAATTGGCATAATTGGGCCAAATATCTCTTCTTGCATAACATTATCTTCATAATAAACATTATCTAAAATAATTGGTTCAATAAGTCTTCCTGACATTTTTCCACCAAAAATAATCTTTTTATCATCAATCAAACCTTTTAATCTTTCCACGTGCTTATCATTGATGATATAAGGAAAATCTTTAGAAATAATACCATCTTCATAATAGAATTTATCAATCCATTTTTTTACATTAATGATAAATTCATCATGAATACTTTTATCAACTAAAATATAATCCGGAGCCACACATGTTTGTCCAGCATTTAGATACTTTGCCCAAGTAATTCTTTTCGCTGCTAAATTAATATCAGCACTCTTCGTAACAATAGTCGGACTCTTTCCCCCTAGTTCTAAAGAAATAGGAGTAAGGTTATGGCTGGCTTTTTCCATCACTAGACGACCAACCTTATCACCACCAGTGAAAAAGATATAATCAAAATGACAATCAAGTAACGCTTGATTCTCGTTTCTTCCTCCTAAAATGACATTAATAATTCTATCATCAATATCTTTTAATATTTTATTTATAACATTTGAAACATTAAATGAATAATTAGATGGCTTCAAAACAACCGTATTACCAGCCCCAATAGCCCCTACTAAAGGAACTAGCGATAGTTGGAGAGGATAATTCCATGGAGCCATAATAAGCACTACTCCATATGGTTCATAATATAAATAACCATGAGATGGAAAATTCACTAAATTAGAACTAATTCTTTTCTTTCTTGCAAATTTCTTTATGTGCTTAATCATATAATCTATTTCCGATATTACACCTAAGAATTCTGTCGAGATAACATCAAAAGCACATTTATTAAAATCAAGGATGAATGCCTCCTTGATTTCTTCTTGATATTTAAAAAGACTATTCTTAACTTTTTTCAATATCTCTATTCTTTTTTCTATCTTTAGGGTCTCCCCACTAAAGAAATAATCGCGTTCTTTTTGAACGATTTCTTTAATCTCTATTTCGTTCATTATTTAATTCGATATTCGATTCCTTTCACATATTTTTCAAATGCATCATCAGTAACTCCTTTATTCTTAATGATATCCATATAAAAATATCCTGAGTCTTTAATGCTTCTATCTTGTGTTTCGTAATCAACCTTAACTAAACCAAAGCGAGCACTTTCGCCTTCACACCATTCCCAGTTATCTAAGAAACACCAATGGTAATATCGTTCAAAAGGTAGATTAGAACTTGATATTTTCTCTAAATGTTCATATAAAAAGCGACTTCTAAATTTATCATTAATATCGCAAGTACCATTTTCCGTGATCCAAATTGGTTTTGGTAAGATATCATATATCTTCTTAGTTGTTCTAATAATTCCTTCTGGATAGATTTCCCAATCTAAATCATTACGAGGAGTTCCTTCATATGTTGTGTCATGAGTCCCCACAATCGCGGAACGAGAATAATAATTAATACCGATGAAATCAGCGTATTCTCCTTTTTTCACTTTCCAGATATTTTTAAGTGGCCACTTAAACTTTCCTAAAGTCATTGCCTTAGTAGGAGCCCCCTGGAACATTCTTTCCATAACTTTACTACAAAACTTATGCCATAAATTATGTTTCTTATAAGGATCAAACACGCGAACGTGATTGGCAAAAGAAACTTTTGTATCACTGAATCCTAATTTTTCTCGGTAATCATGAATCATCTTATAAGCTTCGATATGAGCATAACTAAAATTGTTTAGAACACTTCTAGCCTCTTTAAGACTATGGTGATTAGGATACCATACTCCAAAGTAGTAACAGTTATAAGCATAAATATTGGGCTCATTAATCGTAATATATTCACTAACTAAGCTTCCAAATCTCTCACATACTAGTTTTACAAATTCTAAGAAATAATGAACATTTTCTTTTTTTGTGAATTCACCTTTCTCCATAAACCACATTGGACTAGAAAAATGATGAAGAGTTAGGAGGGGTTTAATACCTGCATCCTTTATTTCTTTTATTTCATCAAGGTAATGATTAATAACATCTTCATCAACTTCTCCTTCTTTAGGCATGATACGTGCCCACTCAATTCCGAAGCGATAAACTTCTAATCCCATTTCTTTCATTAGTAGGGTATCTTCATGATATCTATTATAATGATCATCAGCACGAGCTGGGTTCGAATTATCTTTTATTAATCCTTCTTCATAAGCTTTATTCCAATTATTATCAACAAGTCCACCTTCAATTTGAGTGGAAGCAGTCGCTACACCCATTAGAAAATTATCTTTTAATTTGAATTTCATTATTTTCTCCTTAAATCATTAAACCTATTACAATAAGTAATTCACCAAGCGAATATGTAAGCATAACCGCAAAATGTGTTTTTAATCGACTGTTGGCGTTAAAACGAACAAAGAATAAAAAGACATCAGACACGAAGAATAAAACCGCACCAACCATTGTGATGAATGGACCACGAGTCATATCACTAATAAAGCGACAGATGGCGAATGTATTCATTGTGGCATTAATCGTTAAGTAGAAAAACATTGGATAAAACAACATTTTTGGTAAAAACTCTTTTAGTTTTCTAAACACCAAAATAACAGTTGTTAGATAAAAAAGACCAAAAGCAATAAAATAGATAAATGATATATTATTAAAATCAAGTCTTATTCCGTAGCAAATTGCAAAAAGAATGTGGGAAATCATAAATGATACTCCACCCATCGCAAACCATTTATTGCCTCTTGGAATCAATAATAAGTCCCCAATCCAGCTAAATGTGATAGCGAGGAGAACTAACCAAGATGGCGAACGAGACATTGATAAATAAAAAGCAATTATTGAAAATAAAATGAAACCTTTGGAAAATTTACGATTGTCTTCATTTCTTGTTATACAAGATAATAAATGCCAAACAGTAAAGAACCCAAATGTGAATAAAAATATATATCCCATATTTATAAACTCCTAGGATTATTATACCATAGATGTTTTATTTTTGGCAAAAAATGTTATAATTTATCAAAATTTGATAGTTTTATTAAATGATATTTTCCTATCATTTAAATGATAGACAAAAGAAAAAAGCGTCTATAGTAGACGCTTTTATCATCAATTATTAAAATACAGGAAGAACGGCTCCGTTGTATTTACTATTGATAAAGTCTTTTACTGCTTTTGTCTCTAATACTTCAATTAGAGCTTTAATCTTTTCACTATTTTCTTCACCCTTGCGACAAGCAATGATATTGGCATATGTTTGAGCAGCATCGCCACTAGCATCTTCAACCGCTAAACTATCAGCTATTTTTAACCCACTAGCGATAGCATAATTTCCATTGATTACAGCGATTGTGCCACTATCACTATTCTTTAGTTGAGCAGGAACTGTGTCGGCTTGAACAGCTACTACATTATATCCTTTACTATCTGTGATATCAAGAGTTGTAATACCAGTAGTCGCATTAACACCAGCTTTTAGCTCGATTAAACCTTCTTGTTTTAATAACAATAAAGCTCTAGTTTCATTAGAATCATCAGCTGGAATAATGATTGTAGCACCAGCTTTTAACTGACTAAGACTAGTTACACCATTACCATAAATACCAAATGGTTCATAATGAACTTTAAATGCACTAACGATATCAGTTCCATTTTGTTTATTATAACTATTTAAATATGGAACATGTTGGAAATAATTGGCATCAATTGTGCCATCAGTTAAGGCTTTATTAGGTAAAATATAATCATCATAAACGACTACTTCTAGAGTAAATCCTTTTTCTTTCAAAGCATCTTTAACTTGTTCTAACACTTCGGCATGAGGTGTTGAAGAAGCTCCAACTTTAATAACTTTACTATCATCTTTTCCACAAGCAAAACCAAATACAGCAACTAAAACTAACAATAAACTAAATAATAATTTTTTCATTTTTTCTTTCCTTTCTTTCTATATATAATATTATTTATCCATTTACTTTCTTTCTTCGATCAATCTTTCGAACGACAATAATTCCTACTTCTTGAATTACCACAACAATCAATACCATCAAAATAACACAGAACCAAGTGATATCCGGATTTGATCTTTGGTGACCATAGATAATCGCAATCTGACCAAGACCCGTTCCACCAATTGTGGAGGCCATCGCTGAATATCCCAAAATCGTAATGGCGCTGATGATAGCCCCATTTACTAAAGATGGCCTTGACTCTGGTATTATTACTTTATAAATTATTTTGAAATCACTAGCCCCCATACTCTTAGCAGCTTCAATCTTTCCATAATCAATTTCTTTTAAGCTGCTTTCAACCATTCGTGCAATATATGGGAACGCCGCAATCACCAACATTACAATCATCGCTTTATTGCCAAGACTCGTTCCCACAATAGCTTTCGCTACTGGTAAGAAGGCGACCATCAGAATGATGAAAGGAATACTACGTAAGAAATTGACAATCAATCCTAAAGTCTTGTTCACAATTCTATTTGGTGCCAGTCCATTAGCACTAGTCACATTGAGGATTACTCCTAAAGGTAATCCAATCACATAGGCAATACTTGTGGAAAGAACTGTCATATAAATTGTTTCCCAAATGCCTTTTAGAATAAGACCATGACTCCATAAATCATTGAACATTTCCGAAAACATCAAACGACTCCTCCTTCCTGTATTGTTGGTGATTAGCATCAAGCCAACTAATAATCTTTTCTTGCAATATCTTATCACTTGGAAGTTCGATAATCATGTGACCATAAGTCACACCTTCTAAGATCTTCGTATCCGCAAATAAGATATTGATTGGAGCTTGACACTCGAGAATCATACTAGAGATGACTGCTTCCTTTGTGCTAGTTCCATCAAATATTAGTCTAATCTTTTCTCCCTTTGTAGTGAAACTAGTTTTACTTGATTCTGGTAAGACAAGTTTCTTACCAATTTCACTTTGTGGATGGGTAAAGATATCACTAACTTTACCAATTTCTTCAATCACACTATTATTGATTATCGCAACTCTGTCACATATTTTCTCAATTACCCTCATCTCATGAGTGATGACTATAATTGTTACATTCATTTTCTTATTAATGTCTTTTAAAAGATTCAAAATTGAATTAGTACTATCTGGATCAAGAGCTGATGTTATTTCATCACATAACAAATATTTTGGATTAGTAGTTAGGCTTCTGGCAATAGCGACTCTTTGTTTCTCACCACCACTTAACATCGATGGATAACTCTTCTCTCGATCTTCAAGACCAACTAATTTAATCATCTCTTTGGCAATGCGCTCACGTTCCTTCTTTTCTACTTTTAATAGTTCTAAAGGAAACTCCACATTACGTAAGACATTCCGTTGATCATACAAATTGAAGCTTTGGAAAATCATTCCCATCTTCTTTCTTGTCTCCAGTAGCTCTTTCTTATTTAATTTTACCAAATTTTTATCATCCACAAATATATCACCACTGCTAGGAACTTCTAACAGATTGATAGTCCTAACTAAAGTTGACTTACCAGCACCTGATAACCCAATGATACCGAATATCTCACCATCATCAATTTTTAAATTAATATCTTTTAAGGCAACGATATCTTCTTCTTTTGTATGATATATCTTGGATAAATTTTTAATTTCTATCATAAAAATATAAAGGGATTAGATGTAACACCTAATCCCATTCTCCTTTTTTTATTTATTTTAGATGTTACTTTATTTATTATTTATATAAGCATACGAAAAGGGCACATCATCATGTGCATGTTCATCATCATATACATCATCATATTATTACCCTTTCTCATAATTTTATATCCTTTCATAAATTATTTATCCACCTAAATAAGCTTTAATAACTAAATCATTGTTTCGTAATTCTTTACCTGTTCCTGATAATGTGATATTACCAGTTTCTAGAACATATGCTTTATCCGCAATCTTCAATGCTTTTTCCGCATTTTGTTCTACAAGTAAGATTGTCGTACCTTGTTTATGTATTTCTTTAATAATATCAAATACTTCATCAACAAGAATTGGTGATAATCCCATTGAAGGTTCATCAAGAAGTAATAGTTTTGGTTTACTCATTAGCGCTCTTGATATCGCAAGCATTTGTTGCTCACCACCAGAAAGTGTACCCGCTACTTGATTTCTTCTTTCTTGAAGGCGTGGGAATAAGCTAAATACTTTTTCTAGATCTTTCTTCTTTTGTTCACGATCTTTAACTGTATAAGCACCTAGCATAATATTTTCCATAACAGTTAGTTCTTGGAAAATATGACGTCCTTCGGGAACTTCCGTCATTCCCATTTTTACAATACTGTGGGTTGGCATCTTATCAATACGCTCACCATTATAGTAGATTTCTCCACTCTTTGGATGGATTAATCCCATAATGCTTTGCATTGTAGTGGATTTACCAGCACCATTAGCCCCGATTAAGGCCACTATTTCTCCTTCATTAACCTCAATTGTGATGCCTTTTAAAGCCTGAATAACGCCATAAAATACCTGAATATCTCTAACTTCTAATAATGCCATTATTCATCACTTCCCTTCTTACCAATATAAGCTTCAATAACATCTTTATTGTTAAGAACGTCTTTCATATCACCTTGAGCAAGCACATGACCAAAGTTAAGAACGGTAACACGATCGCACAAACCAGTAACGAATCTTAAGTCATGGTCAATAAGTAATACTGAACAATCAAATAAATCTCTAATCTTCTTAATAGTTTCCGCAAGTTCCATTGTTTCATTAGGATTCATACCCGCGGCTGGTTCATCAAGAAGTAATAACTTTGGATTAGTCGCAATCGCTCTTGCAATTTCGAGTTTTCTTTGTTTACCATAAGGAAGATTACAAGCAAGGTTATTACGTTCTTCTTCCAAGTTGAATATTCTTAAAATCTCTTTTGCCCGTTCACGCATTTCCTTTTCAACTTTGAAATGACGAGGTAAACGGAATACTGATTCAAAGAATGAACAACGATATTCAGGTAAATTATGTAATCCAACCATTACATTACGAACAACTGTCATATTGTTAAACAAACGAATGTTTTGGAATGTTCTTGCAATTCCTTTATGACATATTTTTTCTTGTGATAAACCAGTTAAATCTTCACCATCTAAGAAGAATTTACCAAATGTTGGAAGATAAACGCCAGTAATAATATTGAATATAGTCGTTTTACCAGCCCCATTAGGACCAATAAGACCATATATCTCACCTTTTTTGATGGTGATATTAACATTTTCACAGGCTTTTAATCCACCAAAAGAAATACCTAAATCAACTGTTTCTAATACATATTTATTATCTAAAGAAGGTAAATTATTTTCATTCATCACCCTTACCTCCTTTATCTGGTTTAACTACCGATTCACTAACTTTAACATCCATTGATAATAATTCATCCATGTTAATCTTTGTTGGAATACGGTCCCATTTAGCTTCATCTTCTTTTTGGATAGAAGGGTCAGCTTTTGGTTTAATAATCTTTTTAAATAAATTCTTAATGTTATGTTTTTCGCGGAATCCTTTTAATCTTGGAGCGTTATTATAAATAACTATCAAGATAAGGATTAGGGCATATAATACATTTTGTAAAACGGCAAGATTTCCTGTTAAAACAGTTGCGAGTTTTATTTGTAGGAAAGTGATTAAAGTAGCCGCAATGATTGATCCATTGATATTACCCATGCCACCTAAAACAACCATAACTAAAATTTCAATTGAATAGTTATAATCAAATTTAGTACATTGTACTTGGAAATTAGAATAACTATAGAATACACCAGCAATACCAGCAAAGAAAGCTGATAATGAGAATACTAATAATTTATATCTAGTAACATTAATTCCGGTTGCACGGGAAGCAATTTCACTATCACGAATAGCAGTGATTGCTCTACCATGTTTACTTCTAATTAAGTCTTGAATTACAAGTAACATAATTATTACGAAAATAAATGCATAGATAAATAAGTATGTTCTATTATATCTTGGTGTTGAAAGTCCAGTTGCACCACCGAAAGATTCAGCACTAGTATTTAAGAATATAGTTTTAACAATTTCTCCAAACGCTAAAGTAACGATTGCAAGATAATCTCCTTTAAGTCTTAATGCTGGAAGACCAATGATGAAACCACTTAAGGCCGCAGTTAATCCACCAACAAGGATTGAAATGAATAATGTTAATAAACCATTACCTAAAGATGCAACTAATAGAGATGCAATCTTACCACCAAAATAAGCACCAATACACATGAAACCAGCTTGGCCAAGAGATAGTTCTCCGAGGAAGCCAACGACTAGTCCAAGAGATACAGCAAGTAATATTGATATTGCGATCTTTTCTAATAAGAATTGTGATGACATTGATAAATTACCAGTAACTGATAATAAAGCAAAGATCACTAAGAATAAAGCAATTATCAAAACACCAATATTATGTTTTAAGAATTTTTTAGTCTTTTTATTGAGTGCCATAATTATACCTTCTCTCTCTTTTTCTTGCCAAGTAAACCTGCAGGACGGACAAGAAGAATAATAATTAATATGGCAAATTCAATTGCGTCTGTGTATGGGGCAATAGAAGGTATCGAATTAGAGAAACTTTCAATAATTCCTAGTAATATTCCACCAAGCATTGCTCCTGGAACGGAACCAATACCACCAATTACTGCCGCAGTGAATGCTTTAATACCTGGTTTTGAACCAAATGTTGGGAACAGTGATGGTGATTTTAATAAGTATAATGCACTAGCAATCGCCGCAAGAACAGCACCAATTAAGAATGTGATAGTAATGATGTTGTTTACATTGATTCCCATTAGTTGACTTGCACCACGGTCTTCTGATACCGCAATCATAGCCCGACCAACTTTTGTTTTCTTGATTAATAAACTTAATCCAACCATTACTAGAACTGTCGCTCCAAGAGTAATAAGTGAAGATATTTGAATTACAATTGGACCGATATTAACTGTTCCAAGTTCAGCGATAATTACAAACTTCGAAGCTGTACCAAATATAATTTGTGACAAACTTTGAAGTAAATAGCTTACACCAATCGCTGTAATTAATACCGCAAGTGGTGAAGCCCCTCTTAGTGGTTTGTAGGCCGCTTTTTCCATCAGAATGCCTAACGCTCCACAGAGGATAATTGCGACAATAATCGCAATTATCGGATAGCCTAATAAGTTAAGTACAACAAACATTGTATAACCTCCGACCATGATGATATCACCATGGGCGAAGTTCAACATTTTGGCTATTCCGTATACCATTGTATAGCCTAAGGCTATCATGGCATAAATGCCACCAAGACTTAAGCCATTAATAAAAGTAACGACATAATCCATTTTTCTTTTCCTTTCAAGTAAATATAAAGATCATTTATATTTACTATATGAGTAACATCAAAATCTGAATACTAATTAATTATTTTTTTCTTTAACGATATATTTAACAGCTTGTTTATCAACAAAACCATCTTTTGTCCAAGTAATATTAGAACCTGTAACACCACTAAATGAGAAACCACCATCAAATTCAGCCTTTAATAATTTGCATAAATCAGCAGGTTTTGCATTTGGAGTAACAGCATCAGGATTCTTTTCAGCAATCTTCTTAAGAGCATTTGCAAGAGCGTATACACAGTCATATGCAGAAGCACCAAATTGGTTAAGAGTACCAGCTTCAAATTTAGCAACATATTTATCAATGAAAGTCTTAGCAGCACCTTCAGTTGCCTTAGAATTGAAGTGTGATAAGTAAGAAACTTCTTGAGGGATTGTATTAATATCGAATCCTTGAATTGCAGAATCAATTCCGTCTAATCCATCACAACCAAAGTATACAGCATCACTTGCAACTTTATCTTTAGCTTGAGTCATGAAGATTGATGCAGGAGTGTAGTAAATTGGTAAGAAGATGAATTTACAATCTTTTAATAATTCAACTTGACTACTCATATCAGTTGGAGCTTCTTCATTGAATGAAGCTTCTTTAAGATCAAATGCAGCGTCTAATTCAGCTTTAAATTTATTATAAATACCAACTGAATATTCATCACCAGCACGGTAAAGAACACCGATCTTAGTATCTTTAGAAATATTATCATTTACATAACGAGCACTGAATGTTCCTTGACGAGTATCAGCGAAACACATTTGATATGCGTTACTTTCAGCAACAACAGCATCACCAGTTGCAGAAGGAGTAATGAAGAATACACCGTCAGCAGCAGATAATTTACAGAATTCAAGACATGGCTTAGTAGTTACACATCCGATTGATACTTGCATACCTTTTTCAAGTAGGCTTGCATAGTTTGTACTAACAAGTGTAGCATCATGTTTATCATCAAGACCTTCAAGTCTTAATTTGTATCCATTAACACCACCAGCTTCATTGATTTCATCAACAGCAAGTTTAGCAGAGTTTAAAACTGCTTGACCATAAACAGCAGCTGGACCAGTAAGAGGGCCACTCATACCAATAACGATCTCAGTTTTTTCTTTTCCACATCCAGTTAAAACGAATGTACAAAAACCAAAGACGACTACTAACATTAAAGCAAATAATTTTTTAAAACATTTTTTCATAAGTTACCTCCTAATTTATTATCATAATGTTTTTTGTCATAATATTTAAAAAGTGATTTTACTCTATGTAAAATCACTTGATAACCAAATTATATTTTACCTAAAGTCCTTCTTCTTATTTAGTTTTTTAATTTGTCATGAGCATCATTAACACGGCAATAAGGCATAACAAAAAAGACACAATAATAATTGTGTCCTTCAAAAAATCAGTATAAGAATTAGTAGGTTGGCATGAGAAAAATTCAGCAGTGCGTGCTGATGATTGACATGATGAACAAGGTTGTAAAAACAATTTTTTCATAGTCTTCTCCTGCGCTTTTTTATTTTATAACAATAATATACACCATATAAAACATCAAGTCAACATGTAAACGTTTTTACAATTCAATATTTTTTTATTAATTTAATGTAAGCGTTTTACACGTTGATTATTAAGGTAATTTATGAAAATATAATGAAAATAGTCAGTCGTAAGACTGACTTTCATTTAATTCATTCATGACATCTTGGATCATAAGGTGGATTAATCTTATTATGAATGCTTCCTCCATCCATAAATCCATGACAATATTTACATTTATAATATCCATTTGGTAGCGGTCCTATTCCTTCAACATGACTTTCATATCCACTATATCCGCATGGGCATGTTACATAATGATTATATAAATTATGATATGTATAACTTTTTTCATGCGTATGTGGTAATTGCATGACTAGTGCGTCACATGTTGGGCAATAATAATTGTCATAAGAAGAATTTAATATCACTTTATCTAAATAATAGTCATATCCACTATGTTTATGACATATACCAAAACAAGCATTGTCATTTATATTAGTATGATTATATAAATATACATTATCATTACAATTATTGGTATTACCTGTATATATTATTGATACTCCTCTAGCTAAATTATCAATAGGTTTTAATAATACATCAGTATATTCATATGAATTGTACAAACAATGCCATCCCATATGGCATCGATAAAGAGTCTCTCCATTGGCAAGTTCTTTATAGCCATATGCAATTAACGAATGACCTTGAAATGTCGCAATTTGTAGGGTATCATTTTCTCCAAAATCATAAACACTTTGATATTCATAAGATGTAACACCCATTATAACTGGTCTACCCAAATCTAATTCAGCTTTTATTTCTTCTTCATCACTTAGATAATTAATACTATAATTATTTGAACTAATATTTGATACATCAGTTTGTAAATATTTTTCGATCACATCCAATTGCATAGATTCACTAGATGAATAAATTAGATGATTATTAAAACAAGGAAATTGAATATGTAGGCCATTTATTGCTATTACATCAGTTAAGTAATATTGTAATGCATCACTACATCCTGGGCTATGATCAAAACTGCTTGTGGATAATGAATTTGATTCTTCGGTAATAATGAAGTATTCATTCGAATATGACGCTGAATCATCGACAAAATAATCATTGTAAAAGAAATCATAATATGCAAGTAGTGTTGCTATTGCTATAAAGCCACATGAACAATAATCATTATTTCCAAAGTTTTCATCTAGATGAGTAAAAAAATAATTATAATCACAATTAACATTGGTAGTTGTTGTATTATTACCATGAATTAAGCGAGTATCGTTATAGTATCTCGGGTGATTTGATATGAAATTGTCATAAGAATAATTTAGAAATGAATGAAATTCATATAAACTCGGATTAAAAGAATAGTATCTTTCAGAACAATGAATACCAGAAAACTCTATTGTATAGTATTGATCAAATGCTAGAAAAAGATAATCTGGGCTATAGCCATTAAAATAACTCCAAGGATTAGGAACATTAGTTGTCCCAAAAGCATACAATTCAGAACCAGAATAAATAATCCAAGCTACATTTAGTTGACTGTATTCAATCTGCCCAATAGTATATTCTATGTAAAAAGATCCTGTTATATATCTACCTGGAGTATAAGTAATGATATTATTTACATTTTCATATTGGATCAATATATTTTCTTCAGTATAAATATGACCAGTAATTTTTAATCCGCTTCCAGTTGTCGCATCAACACTTTTTGAAGACAATATAAATACACCAAATAATAAGATAAAGATAATTATTGTTTTTTTAAGCATTGTATTCCTTCAGGTATTCTTCCATTTCAATTCTTATTTCATTTAAAAGGTATTGATTTTCTATTCCGTTAATTTTTTCTTGTATAAATATCATACATGTATGAACATCGTATTTTTCGACTAGATAATCATACATTCTTACATAATACTCAGCTTCAGGAAGCACCTCTTCTATTTCCTGTAATAAATCTTTATCTATTTTTTTACCACCATAGTTACATAATAAAAGGGTGAAATAATGTGAGCCATATGAAAAGATAATTTTTCCTTCAACGTTCAATTTAGGACTACAAGAGCCGTAAATATCAACTCCACTAACTACCTTATCATAGTAGCCTAGTTTTTCATCTATGTACAACGCAATAACATATAGACGTTTAAACTTTATTTCATCTATAGTATCTATACGTAATTCCCAACCATATTCATTTATACCAAAATCACGAAGAACATATGTAGATCCATATTTCTCAACATCTTTATTCATTTCATCAAATGATTTTCCAAAGAAAACTATTGATAAATAGTCTTCAACACTTAATCCTAAAGCTTCAGCTTCGCCTCTTGTTCTTTGTTGCTTTTCTTCAAGGACTAATTGTTCCTGCTTTTTTCGTTCTTCTTCTAGATATTTCATATATTCAGAATAAGAATCAAATCCATTTTCCTTAGCGATTCTTTCATTTTCTTCTCTAACTCTTTTTCGATATTCTTCCCATTCTTCAAGTTGTCCTTGTGATACTCCGTATCCAACCACTTCAACTATTCTTTTTTCTTCTTTGTTATTAACAGTTATAGTGATTATACATTTACCAAAGTTCTTAGTTTCTAAATGTCCATTATTATCAATACTAATTATATTATCATCACTTGTTTCATATTTTATATTATTTATAACTACATCATTTGGATAAACAGTAATAGAAAGGTTTCCTTCTTCACCTATAAAATAAAAATCTTCTAAGTTATTTATGGTGATAAATTCAATTTCTTTTGTGTCTTGTTCTGTATCATTATTATTAGTTGGATCTTTTATTTCATTTTCTTCTTTAGTACAAGAAATAAAAGATAATGATAAAAATAATAATGATATAAAACATACTATCTTTTTCATCATAAAAAGTCCTCCTTTTCATTGTCATTATAACAGATTAATATACAAATGTCAAAAAAAGTTCTCTTAAACATAAAGTATAAGAGAACTATTTATTATTAATCTAAGAAATCTTTAGTGATATTCTTTAAATTATTTTTGAAAATGTAATCATTGTAATTATCAATATAAGCCTTAAAGTTAGCATCACTTACAAGTTCTTTAAGTTCAAGATTTTGAAGAACGTTGAAGAAATCTGTACCTTTTAACTCGTTTTGATATTTACTATAGTATGTACTAATAGCAGTTTTAACTTTAGATACTAATGCTTGATCACTTGCATACTTTTGAATTTCATCTAAAGTAGGAATATATCTTGCAGGTTTTTCAGCATCATCTTCTAAGTTAACACGAGCAGTTGCCTTAGTTTCTACGAATAAATGATATCCAAACTTAGTTTCAATACCATTAGCGAATACATCTTCACCATTTATTGAATAATGAACATTTTCATAATCAACATCATGATTAGAACTTAAATCGATTAATGGATTTCCAGCAACAGTTTGTGTGTAGTCATAAACATTCTTACTTACTTGATTGAAGTTTTCAACCATTGAACCATTAGCGAATGTTCCTAAGTTTTGCCAAATCAAAGTTAAACCTAACTTCTTATATTTTGCAAGATTAATATTTGTTTCACCATAAGTGAAAGTACTAAGATCAGCACCTTCAACAGCTGGAGCACTCTTATATGCAGCTACAAGTTTATCAAGTTTCTTAGCATAAGTACCTTTAGCGTTAACTAAATAATCACTAACTTTTGTTAATAATTCTTTAGCGCCTTCAACTTGCTCGTTAGTCCAGTTGCCATCAGCAGTTGGGTCAACTTGTGTATAACCACTTGCATAACTAAATACATCTTCATATAAAGAAACAAGAACATGAATACCAGTAACACTGAAATATTCATCACTGGCTTTAGTCATACCTTCATTAATCTTAATCCAATATTTATGAGTAGTATCTGCTTCAAAAGTATAAGTTACTTCTTCGCCAACAGTTTCTTTAGTATATTGTTCAAGTGGATTAATCTTAGTTTTAGCATCTTTGATGATATCCTCAACTAATACAACATTCTTATATTCTTCATCAGTTGAAACACCATATGTTCCTTCTAAGAATGTCTTCCAAGTAACTAAAGTTGGATCATAGCCATAAGATGTATATGTGCCATCTTCGAAGTTCTTCTTTTCTTCAGTTAATTTGTTTTCAAGTTCAGTTGCTTTAGCATCAGTTAATTTACCATTTTCTAAGAAACAGTTATATTTAGAATTAGCCACAAGACGCTTATTAGAAACGATTTCTACAAGGTTTTTGTATTTAGCATCAGTAAGCATTTGATCAAATAATTCTTGAACTGAGAATTCTTTGCCATCAACAGAAGCAACACATGATTTAACTTCTGTGTTTTCTGTGTATGTTCCATAATTAGCGATTGCTTTAGAATAAGTGTATTCTAATACATCATCATAGATTGCAAGATTCTTGCTTGAACGTAAACTAACGATTGCTTTAGAAATATAAGTAGCTGTTAAATCTTTTTCTAATAATTCTTTAGTATAATCAGAATCTTTAGCCATAATAGCTTCTTTAGCATCATCACCTAAATCAGCGAATTTAGTCTTAACATCGCCGCTAATACGATATACATATACAAATAATTGACCATCATTAACTTCAAATGGAGTATCAGTACCCTTACCATCTTCTAACTTTTCAAGTTTAGCAAGAACAGTAGCATTGATGTCTTTTTCTGATAATACGAATACAGATTCATCAGTATATTTATATCCATAAACAACATTATATAAGTTGATAAATGCTTCTTTAGAGTTTAATTCACCAACACTTGCTTTAGCAGCTAAAGCAGCTTTTTGGGTAGTGAATGGAACAATAATAGCATTGTATGATGAAGTTTGTTCATCTTTAGCATTATAGACACTAGCATATTGAGTTTCTGTATAATATGCAGCTGTTACTTCAGTATTAGTTTCATCTTCATATTTAGCCATATGTTCATCATATGCTTTTTGAAGTTGATCTTTAGCATATAATCTTTGCGCAACAGTGATCTTATAACGAGACATGATAGTTTCGCCATAAATGTTGTCATCGAAACAATCAAAGTTATTCTTGAATGAAGATAAGAATGCTTCTTCTTTTTCTTGTTTTTCTTCATCAGTGAATTCAGTTAAATCATTAGTTCCATAAACTTCTTTTTCAATGAATTTTCTTACTTCTTCATCAGTTGCTAAATCTAAATAGTTTTTACCATCAACAGAAGAAAGTAAATATTTATCAACTAGAGTGATTAAACTACTTGCACCACGTTCGTGTTTTAAATGTGTATATAATTCTTGTTTTGTAACATCATATTTTAATCCATCTTCAGTTACAGTGAAATATACATCATTACCATCACTTAAAGTAGGGTTTTCACGAATTGAAGAACTGTCTTTTTTACATCCAACACCGACAAAAACGATGAAAGCAAGAACTAAAACTATAAATAATTTAGTTAATTTCTTCATGTAATCCCCCTCCTTACTTATTAGCATTTAGCCATTCTTTAGTTAAATCAAAACTGTCTAAATCTTCAGCCTTTAAGTAACTTAAGTTAGATTTAGTTGTTGATTCATTATTAACATCTGTCATCTTAACGATATCAGCATTTGTATAGATATCACTATTTAATGTTACAGTAACTGTACCATTTGTCCAAGTACCAGCCGCCATCTTAGCGATATCATGTTGTTGTAATAATGCTGAGAAGTATGAACTTGTAAATTCAGCAATAACAGATGAATAATAAAGATTAATTGCAGTCTTAACTTCACTAGTTACGATTTCTTCTAATTCTTTAACTTTATTATTAATCTTTTCTTTTTCAGCATCAGCTAAATCATCAGAAAGTAAAGCATTTAATGCAGTAATCATATTGTTAGCTCTAATTTCTTGTAAGCTTGGAATTGCTGTAGCAACAGTTTCCCCAGCTGATACATATTCATTAACAAATGTACTACTTAAATTGATATATAGATGATATCCGAACTCTGTTTCGATTGCATGTTTGCCTAATTCATCAGCATAGATAGTAATACGACTGCTTTCGTCATCTTGCTTATCTTGTTCCCAAATAGTCTTAACAGCATCTTCAAATTCTTTAACCATCTTGCCTTCACTAAATGTGCCTAATGATTCGAACTTAACACGTAAACCAGCAGATTTATATTGAGAAACATTAATTGTTCCACCAGGATATTCTAAAACATAATCTAATTTTTCATTAGAACTATTAACAACAACAGGAGTACCTTCAACATTGTAAGGAGCATTAGTGAATGCAGTAACGATGTTACCTAACTTAGTTGTATATGTTCCTTCAACTGTTAATAGATATTCATAAATCTTTTCGATTAATTCTTTAGCAAGAGCTTTTTCTTCATCAGTCCATTTGTTTTCATCTTCAGCGTTCATTGGACTAACTGGAGTACCAGACTTATAAGGATCAGCAGGATCAGCATATTTACTAACAAGTAGATGTTCACCATTTACAGTGAATTTATCAGTAACTAAATCATTCATTCTTGTTTGTAAAACAGTCCATGCAGCAGATGCTAAAGCATCTTCTTCACTCATCAAGAAAGCAACTTTATCAAATTCAGTTTCTTCATTAACAGAAACGAATTCAATAGTCTTCTTAATGTAATCATTAGATACAGTTCCATATAAACTTAACATTGCAAGTTCTTTTTCAGTTCTAACACCATTAACAGCAAACATGAAATCTTCCCATGTGAAATCACTAGATGGTGTATAACCATAATATGAATAAGCTCCTGATAAGAAGTTTAATCTTTGAGCTTCAATGTTATTTCTTAAGTTTTCTTTTAATTCTTTACCTTCATCTGTCCACTTTCCAGTAGCAGCATCATAATATTTATCAAAGTATGTATTAGCAATCATTCTTTGTTGAGTGATTTCACTAATAGCACTTGCAAGACCTAAAGTCTTATCTAAGAAGTTGAATAAATCATCAGTAGTGAATTCTTTGCCATCAATTTTAGCAACTAATGTATCACTATTTTTCTTATTAGTCTTGTGTTCAACATTATATTTTTCACAGTTAGCGATATATTCTTTTTGTAATGCTTTGTCATAAATAACGATATTGTATTTTTCACGTAATTCACAAACTTTAGTTTCTAAATCTTCAGTAGAGATTTCATCAACTTTTTCTTTAGTTAATTCATCTTTAATAGTTGCTTTTAAAGCATCATCTAATTCAGCAGTAGCAACTTCAGCAAGTTTTAAGATGAAGTAAGAAACACCATTGTTTGTAATAACGCTCTTTGTATACCATGTAGCATCACTAGCATTGCTTGAAGCATTGTCATCAGCAGTTGTGAATGGAGCATATACTGATAAACTATTGTTAAGCTTGCTTGGAAGAGTTGAATCATATTCAGCTAAAACATCATAATCCCAATATAATGCAGATTCAGTGTTAGTTAAATCGAATTGAATTGAACTATCACTATAACCTTTAACGGCATTGAAAGCAGCTTCAACTTTCTTTCCGATTTCAGCGTTATCAGCTGGAAGATCGCCACCATCAACTAAAGCAGCAGCTTCAGTGATATTAGTAATTGCTTTGCTAACGCCTTCTTCAGTAACGTTCTTAGCAGCAAGTTCATCTTTTAATGCATTTAGCTTAGCTAAAGCATCATCACTATAAGTCTTATATTCTTCAGTAGTAGTGAATCCACCAACACCGTGTTCTTTTAATTCTTCAACAGCAACTTTAGCAGCGTTAACAATATCGGCATCAAGGTTAATAACGCTATATAAGTCGGCAGTGATTTCTTTTCCAGTATAAGCATATACTGTGTTATATAACTTAATGAATGCATCAACAACTTCTTTTGTGCTAGCAGCGCTCTTAGTTTCTTTAGTGTAGATATCGCTACCATCAGCTGTTTCTTTGATTTCTACTTTGCTCCAACAAGAACTTGTAGTTAAACCAAGTTGTTGTAAAGCAACGTCAGCTTGTGTAGATGATTCGAAAGGAATGATAATTGCATAATATGATTTATTGTAATGATCATTGTAATACTTTTCAATATCTTCACTACTAAAATAATCTTCTTTTTCAGAAATAGCTTTTCTTAAAGCATCTTTAGCATAAAGTTCTTTGGCTAAAACTAATGTATAATGATCTTTTAAATCGTCGCTAGCTTTAACATTTGCTTCATCGATTGCATAGCCATAGCCAGAATACATAGTAAGAACAAAATCATGAATTAGTTCTTGCTTCTTTTCATCGCTTAGTGTTTCAACATCTTTGTCACCGTAAATGTCTTTATCCATACGATTTTCAATTTCAAGTTTGCCATCTTCATCAGTTGCTTCACGAGCTAAATCCCAGTAAGATTTTCCATCGGCGTTTTGTTCTTTCTTAAGAACTTCTTTGTTAACCATAGTAATTAAACTACTTAAACCGATTTGACCTTTTAAATCTTCATAAATCTTACCTTTAGTAACTGAGTAAGTGAAGTTTCTACCACCTAACTCTTCTTTAACTTCAAGATATATTTCATCTTTTCCTTCTACATCAGGTGATTTGGCATTATTCTTTTTGACTGCTGAGGCCGTAAGTACAATCACTAATATAAGAATAACTACCGCGAAAATAGGAAGTGTTTTCTTTAAAATACCATTCATAAATTTATCTCCTTAAACTTATATATTGATTAAATACACTTAAAAATTGGTGATTAATCCTAAAAATAGGGAGTAATCCCATTACAACATTATTATTATACTACAAAAGACACAAAATGTAAACATTTTTTTAATCTTTATTTGTCATACCAAAAATGGCTATTTTTATCGATAAAAAACAAAAAGCCTCTATCTAGATAGAGACCTTTCGCATTTTGATAATAGTAGGAAATAAGAAAGAGAGAGTCTACCAACTAGGGGATTAGTAGACATTAACGTCTTTCTCTTTTAAAGACATTATAATTTTAACACACCTATTTGTCTATATCAACCGTTTTTCGGTAAGTTGCATTTTTCTCCTATTATGTTGCAAAAAAAGTAGTCAAATAGTGACTACTTAAATTTTTAATCTATTTTTGGTACATAGAATGATTTTTTATCAAAGGCAAATATTTGATCAGTATATTCTCCTTTGTTCGTTGTGCGATAGAACTTTTCTAAAGACGCAAAACGCGAATCAGAATAATCTAAGAAATATAATAAAGCCGCTTCTGCCATTAATGGTTCCTTTGGTGAACCATATTCAAGCTCTCCATGATGAGCAAGAATCATATGTATTAAGCACGTTGCTTCTTCAGTTTCTAGTAGACCTAAAGATTCCGCAATGCCACTAACGATTGTAGCTCCAATCGCAATATGACCAAGTAGGTTTCCTTCTTTTGTGTATTCAACACCTTTAGAACCACTTAGTTCCTTTACTTTTCCGATATCATGAAGAATAATACCACTATATACTAAATCACTATTTAGATATTGATATTGCTTCAAGAATGTATCAGATAGATTTAACATTGAATATACATGATAAGCAAGGCCATGAATATAATTATGATGAATAGTCACCGCTGCTGGATATTCAAAATAATCATTTACATATTTCTTAAGTGTTGTTACAACGATTTTATGAAGAATTGGATTCTTGATTTTATTGATATATCCCGATATCTTTGTTTGTAATTCGACTTTTGATAAAGGTGCATATTCATAAAAAGCAGATTTATCAACTTCATCATCACTCGCAATACGAAAATCACTAACATTAAATTGTTTCTTTCCTTGGTAATCTTTGATTAAACCAGAAACGATGTAGATCTCACCTGAACGGAGTAAATCTTTTTTACTTTCTGGTAATGACCAAATCTTCACTTCAATTAAATCTTCCCCATCAAAACCAATTAGAGAAGCATAATCATCATTAGTAGTTGTCTTTTTGATTTGAATGCTTTGAAACTTCAAAGCCATCTCTGGGCGATCACCAATTTTTAAATCTTTTATTTTCACCATTTTTTAACCTTCACTTTCATCTTCATTTGATGAATCAATATCTTCTTCTTTTAAGCGACGATATCTTTCATCACTACTAATTAAGATGTCATAATATACTTTATGTAATGTGGCTTCCGTTTGATCACGTAAAGATCCCGATAGATTTTCCAGCATTCCATTTTGTTTAATCTTACGGGCGATTTCAAGTTCCATATCTTTACGTAAATTATCAAGTTCAAGAGCATGAACACGTTCCTCTAAAGCTTCTTGACTGCGAGAGAATTCTTCATATTCTTTCATCGCAACTTCTTCTTCATCGAGAGGTTCGTTTTCTTTCTTCTCTTCAAAATCACTATCGGTAAATAATCCTTTTGAATAATCTTTTTCGATTTCTACTTCTTCCATACTTTGGTTGATGTCTTCATCAGTTGGAAGAGGAACATTACTTACTTCTTCTTGATATTTTTCTTTATATTCAGTAACGAAATCTTTAATTGCATCATATTCATTTGGAAGTTCATTATTCAAAACTTTCTCTAAGATTTGATCAAGAACTTGTTCCATAAAGTCACCATCAACCGCAAGACCAAGTTTTAAAATATCTTCACCTTTAAATTTAAGGTCACATACTTTCTTAACTGGAAGTGCTCGATATGCTTTTTCAATTTTACCAGTTTTCTTTTTCGTTCTTCCTAAAACCGCATTAATTAAATTAGCTTTAACGCATGCTTTTTCGCCATATGAAAATAGTGTCAAAATATCATAATTACTCTTTGGATTAGTTATGGCAAGATTAACTAACATTTGGAAACTATATTCATTGGATAAAACACGTCCAACTTCTTCATTATATGATTTAGAACGAACAAGAGATGTTGCTAAAAAAGTTTCACCGTCTTCTTTATGATAATTATCACGAAGACGTTTGATATCATGTTTAAATAAAGGCATCTTTTTATATAATCTAGTCTTATATAAAAGATTTATTGCTCTTCTGGCGTATTTACCTTCCACAATAAGAGCTAGTTCACGACTGACTTTATCTAAAGATACTTCTTTAATTGCTTTACTTTTTCTAATGATTCCTTTATAAACTTGCTTATCAAGTTTTAAACCAAGTTCTGATACTAAACGTATCGCTTCCAGCATTCTAATTGGTTCATAACCAAATAACTGAGCTGGTTTATCACAAATCATTCTAATTCTCTTCTCATGAGCAGGTTTGCCATTGAATGAATCATAAATGACATTATTGTAAGCCATGGCAAGAGTATTTAAGGCAAAGACTTTTTTCTCTAAAAAGTCCATAAGTGATGTTGAGTAATGACGGCGAGGAGCGTTAATTTTGATTTTGTAGGTTTCATCAAATGGATGAGCAGAAGAAATAATGAAGCGATAGTCTTGATACATAACGCCTGTTTGGTATTCACCATAACGAATAGGGTTCAGTTCACTAAAGAGATTACTTACATTTTCTTGGCTTAAAGTTGTGAAGATTTCCACAATCTTTATTTCCCGGCCAAGCAGTAAATCTCTTAATGCTTCACCAACGATATATGCTTCTTGCCCAGTACCACTGAGTATCCTCAATAGTTCTTTAGCTTGAAAGATGTATTGGTCATTTGAGTTTGCCATATGAATCACCTAATACTATTGCTTCCGCTTATTTTTACGAATTACTCCACATTTAATTATATCTTATTTAATGTAAAATATCTACTAGTTTTTAAAAATTGATTAAAAGTTGATTAAAGCCTTCTTTTAGGTTATAATATTACTATGGTGAAGATAAAATGTATACAATAAATAAAACATATCAAGCAAAACAAGAAATCAAAAAAAGTGAATTCATCTGCACTTTATTTCCCGTAAGTTCTCTTGATGATGTTGCTTTACATCTCCAGGAAACGAGGAAAAAATACTACGATGCCACTCATAACTGTTATGCTTATATCTTAGGTGATAACGGAGAAATCGTGAAAGCAAGCGATGATGGTGAACCAAGTCAAACCGCAGGAGTTGTAATCCTAGATTCTTTAAAGAAAAATGATTTAACGAACGTTCTAGCGATTGTTACACGTTATTTTGGGGGGATTAAACTAGGTGCTGGTGGCTTAGTTCGAGCTTATTCTAGTTCCACAAGTGAAGCGGTGGCTTTAGTTGAAAAGAAAAAAATCGAAAAATGCCAGGAAGTTTTGATTGAAGTCAGTTATCAAAACTATAACCTTATTGAAAGATATCTAAAGGATTATAAAGAACTTAATAAAGATTTTACTGATAAAGTAAAGATGACATTAATTATGCCGGTAAGTGAAATTGAAAAACTAAAATTAAAACTTATCGAAGTAACGAAAAACGATATCACTATTACCCTCGGAAAGGAAGAGTCAAGAGTCTTATAATTCTTGACTTTTTGTTAAAAAAATAGTAAAATTATTAGGCATTTAGAAAGGAGATTATTATGTCTGTTTTGCTTTGCGACAACATTTCAAAAAACATATCAAACGGAAACTCAATTCAAAACTTTACATTTAATTTCCTTGATAAAAAAATCTATGGAATTATTGGTAAAAGTGATTCAGGAATAGATACACTACTTGATATGTTCACAATGAAAACTCGCCCATCAAGCGGAACTATTTGGGTTGATGGTAAAGATTTAAAAGAAAATAAGAATCTTTTGAATAGAGTTTGTTATATCAATAAAAAAACATATTTCCCTGATTCATTCTCGGTTAAGATGATTTGTATGAAGATGGCTCTTAATTATACTAAATGGGATAATTATTATGCTTATACATTATGCCGTCATTTCAATATCAAAATGGATAGCTTATTCTGCAAAATGTCAAAAGCTAAGCGTCATTTGTTTTTAGGTATTTGTAGCCTGGCTAGTCGCGCTAATATCACTATTTATAATGATATCGTTAGCGATGTTGATTTGAAAGATCGTCATGACTTCTATTCATTCATGTATGAACATTTCACAAGATATCCAAGAACTATCATTATGGCAACTGATTATATCGATGAAATCGACTATATGTTTGATAAAGTTCTCTTCATGGATAAAGGACGTTTGATTGATTATTTCACGACAAGAGAACTAAAGAACAACTTTAGATATCTAACCGGAAAAACCGAAGTATTAAAATCCCTAATTAGTGGTATTAAAATCATTGGTGCAGAAGAGCGAGGAGGAATCTTAACAGTTTGTATTAGAAAGCGTCTAACGAAAGATGATACTCGTAAATTCCAAAAATATTTAATTGAGATATCGGATGTTCCAATTCAAAAAGTATTTATCTATTTAATTACTTTAAGAGAAATTAAAAATAAAAAATACGATGCGATTTAATTCGCATCGTTTTTATTTAGCTTATTTTGATATAACTTCTTAATACCAAAATAGATTAAATATATCGCATTGCACATCGCAAAGATAATTACGATCATGACAAATGGCATTAGATATGGAGAAACTCCAAATGATGAACCAGTGGTAAAGAACCAGTCATGATGAGCTCCACCAGGAATACTATATGAATAATTGGCAAGAAGTGAAATCACTGTTAAGGCTAAAATCATGATTAGTTCGATATAGATCTTTTTATATTCTAGTTTGTTTTCACCATAGGCAAGAGTACAAACACCATATGTGAATAGTAATCCATGATACATAAATGTTTGAATCATTCGGTAACTAAAGGCTTTTACACCAACGCCAACCGCTCCATTAGGACAAGTGATATACATTAGAGCCCCAATCAAACCTAAAACAGGTACCGCATGTTGAATGTGTCTTGTTTGTTTTGGAAAGATTCTGGTAATCGCGATTAGTGGACAAGAAATTGTGCAGATATGGAATGGTAATTTATCAGCGTTTAGGACATCTTCATTATACATAAATGGATGTATGAAGAAATCACCTAAATATAAACCAACAAGGACAATTGCCATAATATCTAATATTTTCTTTTTGGTGTCATCTTCCTTATTACGAAAATGATAAGCCATGAAAAAGGTAAAAGCCATTATGATAATAAAATACAAGATGTGAAATACCCCGAATAAAGTAATATCGGGTCCGAATGTGTCGTCTTTAAAAATGTTGATAAGTACGTCTCTCATTTTTATCTCCTTTAAACATTAAAAAAATCTTCATTTTGCAATTTTGAAAATGAAGACGAAAGGAAGCTATCATTAAAAGGATGCTTAAATTAAGCACCTCTTTTCTTACTATTTTCAAAATGCAAAAATCTAGATAGTATACTTTCCCCTAAAAATATAGCTATCTTTAAACCAACTAGCGACTATTATATCACCAGATAGATTTAATCGCAAGATGATGAAAACATTTTACGCATTTATTGTCACAAAAAATAAAAAATCGAGGGAACCCTCGACTTTTAAATATTCATTATTAATCCTAATATTTCATTAATTCCTATCGCTATGATGAAACCAATTGAAACAGATATTAATAAGAGTATTGTGACTATTTGGGTTGTGGAATTTTCTTTGAAAAGATTTTTGAAATTTAATCTTTGTAAAGAAATATATGATATCGCTGTAATAATTAGAAAAATACCAAAGAATAGAATAATACGATATATATCAATCATTTCGCAAAATTCCTTAATCCAGCTTCTTTAATTGATTTAGCTAGATCTCGTTCCGCTTCGGTAAAGTCAACTAATTTTCTTTTTGATTCTTTGAGATATTTTTCTTTTTTGGCGTTTAATTTGTTTAGTGCATCTTCTTTTGAAGTGCCGATTTCTGCGTTTTGACAAATGACTGTTAAAACATTATTATTGAAATCAACGATACCATTTTCCACAATTACATATGTATCTTTATAGCGAACATAGTCTAGACCAATTTTACCAAGCACCGGAGTGTGGTTAATTAGAAATCCCATTTCTCCACTATCTAAACGAGCTACCACAAAATCAGTATCACAAGAGATTTCCGGATCGTTAGGAGTAACGATTGACACATGAATGAAATCATTAGCCATATTAGTTACCTACAGAAGCTAAAATCTTCTTTCCTTTTTCGACTGCTTCATCGATAGTACCAACCATACGGAAGGCGTCTTCAGGTAAGTCATCATGCATACCATCTAAGATTTCTTTAAAGCCACGAACAGTTTCTTTGATTGGAACGAAGCTTCCTTCGTTACCAGTAAACTGAGCCGCAACGTGAAGATTTTGAGATAGGAATAAACGAATTCGACGAGCACGAGCAACTAGTTTCTTATCTTCATCTCCTAATTCGTCCATACCTAGAATTGCAATAATGTCTAATAATTCATTATAACGTTGAATTGTTTGTTGGACACGACGAGCAACTTCATAATGTTCTTGACCAACGATTTCGGGACTCAAAGCTCGAGATGTAGATGCTAGAGGGTCAACGGCTGGGTAAATACCTTCTTCGGATAATTTACGTGAAAGGTTAGTTGTGGCATCTAGATGGGCGAATGTTGTGGCAGGAGCAGGGTCAGTATAGTCATCGGCAGGAACGTAAATTGCTTGGATTGATGTGATTGAACCAAGTTTTGTAGATGTGATACGTTCTTGAAGTTTACCCATTTCTGTCGCAAGTGTTGGTTGGTAACCAACGGCAGACGGAACACGTCCTAACATAGCACTAACTTCCGAACCAGCTTGCGTGAAACGGAAAATATTATCAATAAATAATAATACATCTTGACGTTCGTAATCACGGAAATATTCCGCCATTGTTAGTCCTGTTAAGGCAACACGCATACGAGCTCCAGGTGGTTCATTCATTTGACCGAAAACCATCGCTGTCTTGTTGATAACGCCACTTTCTTTCATTTCATAATATAAATCATTACCTTCTCTTGTTCTTTCACCAACACCAGTGAAAACACTGATACCACCGTGAACTGAGGCAACGTTATTAATTAATTCTTGAATTAAAACTGTCTTACCAACACCGGCACCACCGAATAGACCGATTTTACCACCTTTAATATATGGGGCAAGTAAATCTATAACTTTGATTCCTGTTTCAAATATTTCTTGATTTTGAGATAATTCTTCTAGTTTAGGGGCTGGACGATGAATAGGTAGACGCATCGCTTTTTTGATTTCGCTATCATCACCATTATCAATACTATCACCTAATACGTTAAAAATTCTTCCAAGGGTTGCGTTTCCAACCGGAACACTGATTGGAGCGTTAGTATCTAACACTTCAATTCCTCGTTTTAATCCTTCTGTTGCATCCATCGCAATAGTTCTTACAACATTATCACCAAGATGCATCGCAACTTCTAAAACAAGGTTATCAGTTTCAAAACCTGGATTTTTAACTCTTAAGGCATTATTAATTGCTGGAAGATTACCAGTAGGAAATTTACAATCGACAACAGGACCTGTGATTTGGACAATTTTTCCGATATTTTCCATAAAATATCCTCTCCTTTTAATTTGTCGCATTAGCGCCACCGATAATGTCTGTAAGTTCTAATGTGATAGAAGCTTGACGAGCGCGGTTATACATAAGTTCTAGTGAACTAATGATTTCTTCCGCATTATCAGTCGCATTTTTCATCGCAGTCATTCTCGATGCATGTTCGCTTGCTTTCGAATCAAGAATAATGCCATAAACAATATTCTCAATATAGATTGGAAGGACTTTATCTAAAAGACCTTCAATTCCTCCTTCGAAGTCATATATTTGATGATAGTTACTAGCATACTCTAAAGGCTTAGCTTTAACTGGTAAGATTTGTCTTACCTCTTGAGTTTGGTTTAAAGTATTCACAAAATGATTATAAATAACCTGAACTCGATCAAATTCATTATTTAAATATTTTGATACTACTAAAACTAGTGACTCAATAATATCATCAAATCGAACATCATCACGAAGAATGATTGGTTTATTATTTAACATTTTATATTTGTTTTTACAATAATTAAATCCTCGACCACCAAATGGTAATACTACATCATCTTCTTTAATTAGCCCAGTTAATTTCTTATAAATATTAGAATTAAAAGGACCGGCAAGACCACGTTCTGATGTAATAATGATAAAACAAGTTTTATCCCCATCACGAGTTTCCAGTAGTGGGTGTTTTACATCCCCACTTCCCACTAGATTAGCAACGATTTCTTCAATCTTATCAATGAATGATATGTAATTTTCAATCGCTTGGGTTGCTTGTTTTAATTTTGAGGCCGAAACCATATTCATCGCTTTAGTTATTTGCGATGTTTTTTTGGTTGCTTGGATTTTTGTTTTTATATTCTTTGCCTCACCTGCCATAATTTATCCTAAAATTCACTTACTTGTTTTGTAAGGAAACTCCTTATGGCATCAGGTGTCTTGATTTCTTTTGTCTCAGAAATACTCTTTATGATTTCTTGTCCTTCTTCAGTATTATCTAAAGCGATAAATAAACTATTTTCAAATTCTTTAATTCTACTTATTTCAATCTTATCTAAGTATCCATTAACAAGCGCAAATAATATAACAACTTGTTTTTCAACATCAAGTGGAGCATGTACTGGTTGTTTTAATACTTCAATAGTACGTTTGCCACGTTCGAGTTTAGCCTTAGTGATTGGATCTAAGTCTGAACCAAATTGGGTGAAAGCTTCAAGTTCACGATATGATGCAAGGTCAAGACGAAGTGTACCGGATACTTTCTTAATAGCTTTGATTTGAGCACTACCACCAACACGGGACACTGATAATCCGGCATTAATTGCAGGACGAACACCGGCATGGAATAGGTTCGCTTCTAGGAATATTTGTCCATCAGTAATCGAAATTACATTTGTTGGAATGTAAGCTGAAATATCTCCCGCTTGAGTTTCAATGATTGGTAAAGCGGTAATTGATCCACCACCAAGTTCTTTTGATAACTTAGCAGCACGTTCAAGTAATCTTGAGTGTAGATAGAATACATCACCAGGATATGCTTCACGTCCTGGAGGTCTCTTAAGTAGTAATGAAAGTTCACGATAGCTTACAGCATGTTTTGATAAGTCATCATAAATAACTAAAACATCACGACCAGCAAACATAAATTCTTCACCAATTGTGACACCAGCATATGGGGCAAGATATAGAAGTGGGGCTGGGTTTGAGGCACTAGCACTAACAACGATTGAATAATCCATCGCATTATATCTCTTTAATGTTTCAATAACAGTGTTAACAGTTGATTCTTTTTGACCAATCGCAACATATATACAAATAACATCTTTACCTTTTTGGTTAATGATTGTATCAATCGCAATGGTTGTTTTACCAGTTTGACGGTCACCAATGATTAACTCACGTTGACCACGGCCAATTGGAACTAAAGCATCAATAACTTTTAGACCAGTTTGAAGAGGAACTTTAACTGATTCACGGGCCATAACACCAGTTGCTTTTTTCTCAACTGGACGGAATTTCTTGGCGTTGATTTTGCCTTTACCATCAAGTGGATTACCTAGTGGGTCGATAACACGACCAATTAGTTCATCGCCAACGGGAACTTCCAAGATACGTTTAGTGCATTTAACTGGATCTCCTTCTTTGATTAATTCCGAAGAACCGAAAAGAATCGCACCAACTGAGTTTTGGTCAAGGTTTAAAACCATACCATAAACATCATTAGGAAATTCTAGTAACTCCCCATACATCGCATTATCAAGGCCATGGATTAAGGCAATACCATCACCAACACGAATGACAGTTCCTACTTCTTTAGTTTCTAAGAGGCCTTCATATTTTTTTATCTGTTCTTTAATAAAAGAACTTATTTCTTCTATTTTTATATTAGCCATATTACTACCTATTTGCTGCTTAATACAGCATCCTTTATAGCTTTTAGTTTGTTTAAAATAGAGTCATCAGTAACCATACCATTAACTTTCACAATGATACCACCTAAAATAGTTTCATCGACTATCTCTTTTGATATGACTTTCTTTTGATAACTTGATTCTAAATACTTAATGATTTTCTTTGATAAATCTTTACTTAATTCTTCTTTAGTAATAATTTCCACATTAATAATTCCATTAAGTTCGTATAACTCTTCTTGGAATGATTCGATAATGCCTTTAAGTTCACTTATGCGATCATTCTCGATTAAGACAAGAATGAATGAAGAAACAGTTTTATTAAATTTCTTTAATGCTTCTTCCATAATTCTTATTTTCTCATTCTTATCAATGTTGGGATGAACTAAGAATTTATTAATTTTATTATCCTCGACTATTTCTTCAATTTGCGTAAGTTCTATTAAAGCTTGATTTAAATCGATTTTCTTTTCTTGCAAAGACTCAAATAAAGCAATTCCATATGATTTAGATAAAGCATTAGTCATTCTTCACTCCATTTTCTTTCATGAAATCATGAACTAATTCATCATATTTAGATTTATCGATTTCTTCATTAATTATTTTTCCTGCAAGAACATAAGCAATTTCAATGATTTCTTTTTTGATATCATCATTAGCCTTTTCGATTTCTTTATCGATTTCCGCTTTGGCTTCTTCGAGTTTCATATTAGCTTCGATATTGGCTTTTTTAATTATTTCTTCCGCTTCTAAGTAACTCTTCTGTTTAGCTCGTTCGATAATCTTATATCCCTCTTCTTTTGATTTCTCTTCATCAAGAGCGATTTGTTTACGGATCTCAATAGCTTCTTGTTTCGCATTCTCTAAATTCTCGAATGCTTCTTTTTCATTTTGTTCTTTCTCAGCGATTACTTTGGTAATCTTACCCCAAAGTAAGAAACGAACCGCTAAAAACAAAATAAGCGTTGCGCATAATTGAATAATAATGGAAGGAACTGCATTTTCTTTGTTTAATATTATTTCTAAGCCTTGACGAACGAGTTCGTTAATCTCGGTCTTAGCGTCTCCTAACATTATTAAATAAAACATATTATCCTACCTATATCACCTATACAGCTACGAATATTAATAGAATGGCAATTACTAGAGCATAAATACCAGTTGTTTCTGATACTGCTTGACCAATTAACATAAGAGTACGTAATTTACCTAAATGTTCAGGTTGACGACCAGCAGCTTCTAGTGCTTTACCAGCGGCGAAACCTTCACCGATACCAGGACCGAATCCGGCAATCATCGCAATACCAGCACCAAGGTAAGCACCTAATCTAGCCATTGCTTCTACATATGATTCGTTGTAGGCAACTGCATCGGCTAAAACAATCAATGATTTTTGTAAGAATGCTAAAAAGTTCATATATATCTCCTTATATTTTTAATTTTATTCAAATTCATTTTCGCTAAATTTATTAGCGATAAAAACAGCTGATAATATAACAAACACTAATGTTTGAATCAAACCAAAACCAATATCAAATACTAAGTGTAGTGGTGGTGTGATAATGATTGATAACCATCCAAAGAATGAATAAACTAAAGTCGTTAAGATGGCTCCACTTAAGATATTACCAAACAAACGGAACGCTAAACTTAGTGGGAAGGCAAGTTCACCAATAATATTCATTGGTGTCATTGGAATTGGCGTACATAGATCTTTTAGATAAGTTTTAGCTCCGGTTGATACAATTCCAAAGATTTGAATCATTAGAAATGTAATAAGAGCGAGAGTTCCCGTTACGGTAATTGATGTTGTAGGTGGCGTTAATCCAAATAAACCGGAAATGTTAGCCACGAACAAAAATACCGAAAGGGTAATGAAATATGGCGCAAAGATCTTCCAACGCTTTCCCATCATTTCTTTTGAGAAATTGTTCATCAGTTTAACGAACTTTTCCACAAATAGTATGAGACCTTTTGCTGGTTTAGTGCTATCATAATTTCTCATCAATATTCTTATAATAACAATAAAGATCAAAAGAGCGATTGTAATAATAATGGTTGATTTGATTGATGGAGTTAGAGAATTCCAAAAATCAACTAGCCACTGCATCGTTATCATCTCCATTCTCTTTTGGTTTTTCTTCTTGTTCTTTTTCAATTAGTTTTTTGAGTTTACGGTCATATTCATTTTCTTTTTCTTCGTCTTCCTTTTCCGGAAACAACTCTGTTCCTTCAGGGAAAGAAACTGAATCAACGTCACGACCACGATTGTGTTTAAATATTTTATCAATCACAAACTCTTTAAAATAAATCATTAAACGAACAGAGAAAAAACCACAAGCTGTTGCGATTATATCAAGATGAACTGTTTTTTCTTGTTGGAATTTATAAGATAATCCCGCCACAACTAATACCACAAGATATAGGAGGTATTTTTCAATATTAGCTCGAATAAGGATACCTCTTGCATGTTCAGTATCATATTCAATGATTCGATCAATACTTCTTATTGTAATTGTGAAACAAAGAAGCGATGTAGCTGTGCCAAGCGCAAAGCTAATTGGTAAAACGGGCTTCATTCCACTTGCGAAGAAAAGTATTAATATAACTATTATTGCATATATCCAAACATATCCGATGATATGTCTTTCGACGTTTTTATTTTTTTCCATATTATTTTAACCTCAATAAATTGCGGTAAAAATCTATGATACCTAAAAAGGTAAATACCAAGATTGATACAGCCATCCATTTATGTCCCGGAAAATAATGATCTAAAAGATAACCAATTACCACTCCGACTATTATAAAAGTTATAAGCCCGTATGCAATGTGACTTGCGCGGGCAAATGCTTTAAATGAGTGATACTTTTCTTTTGGGTCTTCTTTTTTCATTGAATCCCGTATTACTTCATTATTTGTATTTTCTTCGTTTTCTTTTTTATTAATATCTTCTGGCATTATTTAGTTCCATATAAACGGTCTCCACAGTCGCCAAGACCAGGAACGATATATCCTTTTTCATTTAGTTTTTCATCTAATGCTGCTAAATAAATGTCAACATCTGGATGAGTTGCACGAACACGTTCAACGCCTTCAGGAGCACCAACTAAACCAACATATTTAATGTCTTTGGCACCAGTTCTCTTAACAACGTCAACGGCATGACATACAGATCCACCAGTCGCAAGCATTGGGTCAACGATTAAAACTAAAGCATCTTTTATGCAATTAGGGAATTTAGCATAGTACTCGCATGGTTCTAATGTTTCCTCATTACGATATAAACCAACATGGCCAACCTTTGCAGTTGGAATTAAAGCATGAATTCCATCAACCATACCAAGACCAGCTCTTAGAATAGGAACGATTACTACTTCTTTGTTAATAACTTTTGTTTTAGCGATTCCAACTGGAGTTTTTGTTTCTACTTCGATTGTTGGAAAATCTCTTGTTACTTCGTATGCCATAAGCATACCAATCTCTGATACTGTTTGACGAAAATCTTTTGTTCCGGTTTTTTCATCGCGGATTAAAGATAATTTGTGATGAATAAGAGGATGATCACATACTACTAATTTTCCCATAATTTTTTACTTCCTTTCAATTAAGTTAATTCTTCTTTCATGGCGACCACCTTCAAATTCAGTATTTAAGAAGATATCGACATAGTGTTTTGCGTCTTCAACTGTTGTGTATTTAGCACCCATTACTAGGACATTAGCGTCGTTATGCATACGTGTCATTTTGCACATATCTTCATTAGAAACTAATGCGGCACGAACGTTAGGATAACGATTTGCGGAAATTGACATTCCAATACCAGTAGTACAAATTAGTACTCCACGCTCATAGTCACCACTAGAAACACCTGACGCAACTTTTTTCGCAAATACTGGATAATCACAGCTCTCTTTAGAAAAACAACCGCAATCAACAACCGTATGACCTAAAGATTTTAAGTAATCTTTTACTTGTTCTTTTAAGTCAAATCCACCATGATCACTACCAATACTGATATTCATATAGTCACCATTTTTGATTAACCTTTCTAACTAAAGATTATACCATTTTTATTGTGATTTTTCAATAATGAAATTAAAAATGGACTCTTTAAGTAAAGAGCCCATTATTAAATCTTTTTTTAGCATAACGAGTGTTATAAAATGTCTTAATTATTTAGTTGATTAAATCTTAATTCAATATAGTCATCAATATCGTTATTCTTGTAACATATAACATTTATAAACATGTTTTTAATCTTTACAATATCATCACCAATTCCCGCATAAGCAACCGGTGTTACATACATATATTGATCTATAATAGCTGTTTGCATCGCTCTTGCCATAATGTAGTCATAACCATCCGCAAGGTTCCAGAAGAATTGTCTATATACTTCGGTATATGTGGCACTCGATATGACTGGCATATATCCAGATGCCATTGAGTATTCTGATTGGAAATTAACATCAGTGGCTAGGAATTTCGCAAATAACCATGAAGCGATAACTTCTTGTGGATTATCTTTTTTGAAGATACAAAGACTAGGTCCTTGGTAGGTTGCTCTTGTGTATAAGTAAGATATTTGTGGATAAATGGAAGTACCTACTTCAAATGGATATCCATTTTCATCCTTATATGGACGCATATGAGTAGCGCTCGCTGATGAAGCAATAGCCATATAAGATCTAGGACGAGATGAATCTGTATTGGTAAATAGACTAGAAACATATGCGCCATACAATGATTGAGTTATTATATAGCCTTTTTTATACCAATCATTTAATATCTTCATAACCGCTTTTGTATAAGGGTTATTTAATGAATAATGATTATTAGGATCAGTTGATAAATATCCAGTTCCCATTTGACTACATAGATTGAATAGAAGGTTTTGTTCGGAATCAATCGCAAGAGGAATACAGTCTGGATCTATTTCTTTTATTTTTTCAATAACATATTCTACTGATGTCGTATCTGTATTATCAAATGAGAACCAATGATCTGGAACAGTGAGGTTGTTTTCTTCAAAGAAATCTTTATTGAAATAAAGAATATCCGTTGATTTAGATATAGGTAATGTATAAAGAAGACCATCACCAAAACGACGACCCGCATCTAAGAATCCATAGATGAATTCATCTTTTTGTAAAGAAGTTAAACCTAAGATTCCTCCATTACCATCACTTTCTTCAGAATCAATTAACTTATCTAAATGTGCAACAACACCAGATAAGTTATATCGAGCTACATCCTCTTCACGACAGAAAGCAAGATTAGGTTGTCCACCAACCATGATTTCCGTACTTATTTGATTTCTAACATCATCATAACCACCAACTTGATCGTTCACAATATGAATATTTGGATATATCTTATTGAATTCTTCAATATAGTAATTAAGTATTTCTCTTTGATATGCGCCCATTGTGTGATAGAACTTGATAGTTACTTCACTTCCATCATATCCACCCTCAGGAACTTCAAAATTAGGTTGTCCAGGATTGATTATTTCAATTGGTTCATCATATTCTTTTGAGTAAGCTTTATTAATTATATCTTCTATTGTTACATCGCTAGCTGGATTAAGAGTTTCCGTAATTGAGTTAATTATTTCTACTAGATCAATTGCTTTAGCTTTGTCATCATCACTTATAGTTTCCACATTCGCTTCATATTTGATGCTAGCAATGATTTCTTCTTTAATCTTCATTCCTAATGATCCATCATTTATTTCTTGTTTAAATGATAAACTCGATATAGACATATCACTAACATCAATAGTGAATTCAAGATTAAGATATTCATTAGCACTAGCACTAAATGTCACAAGGCTTTTTTTAACTTTTGTAATCTTTACTTTATAATCCTTTACAACAGTTTCAATGATTTGTTTTAACATCTCATCATTGATATGATTATCCTTTAAAATATCTTTGATTGATTTGTTTTCAAATGTAAGAGGAATATTAAGAGATCTTAATTCCTCCTGAGGAACCATTTGAAATAAAGAATCCATATCAAATTTTAATGGTTTTTCATTGATTAACTTAACCATTTCTGGCACTTGTTCATCAACCATATCAAAAAGATTAATCACTTCATTATTAAGATTAGGAATAATATAAATCATTCCATCTCCAATATAAGCTTTGATGCTGAAATCAATCTTAGTACTTTCTGTACCAATTAATGCGGAACCAGTAACTGTGGTATTAAGACTAGCACTTACTTTTTTAATGTAATCAAGTAATGTGTCATTCGTTCCAGCATTCTTTGGATCTACTTCATCTAGAGTGGTTCTTGATTTGATATCTAATTTAAAGGCTTTATCCCCTTCTAAATTATTATCCATAGTGCCATTCATATCTAGGACAATACTACAGTTTGTAAAATCCTTAATAGGCGTATCCACATAGGCAAGACCATAGATAACATTATAGACATCAGTTGGTTCTTCAGTTGGCTTAATGTCTATTGTTCCTTTTTCTCCTGTCTCTGGATTAATGTATGTTATTTTACTTGATTTACAACCAAATAGAAAACAAGTAACCAATAACATTAAAACAAATAGTACTTTCTTCATGTAGTTCCTCCTATTCTTTTTCTTAAGTTGGTCTATTTTTATTTTATCATAAAAAACTAAACTTTCAAAATTTTCCTAAACTTTTATAAACTTTTATAAACTTTCTAAACTTCTACCAGCGATAAAAAAGACCTAGGAAAACCTAGGTCTAAAATTTTTATTCAGCGTAATCCATTGCAGCATAACGTTTGTACATCTTGTAACGACGTTGTGCTTCATACTTATTTAATGCAAGTAATCTTTCAGCTTCAGCTGGATTAGCTTTAGTTAATTGTGCATATCTTGTTTCAGTCATTAAGTGGTCAAGATATTTATCCCAGTTAGGTTCTTTAGAATCTAATTGGAATGGATTCTTGCCTTCAGCTGCTAGACGTGGGTCGAAACGGAATAATGTCCAGTATCCACATTCAACAGCAAGCTTAGCTTGTTCTTGAGCTTTACCCATACCACTCTTTAGACCATGGTTGATACATGGAGCGTATGCAATGATGATTGATGGTCCATCATAGCTTTCAGCCTCTTTGATAGCCTTTAACATTTGAGCTTGAGAAGCACCATGAGCGATTTCTGCAACATATACATGACCATAGCTCATAGCGATGGCAGCTAAGTCTTTCTTCTTGCCCTTCTTACCAGCAGCAGCGAATTTAGCGATGGCAGCTGTAGGACTAGATTTAGATGCTTGTCCACCAGTGTTAGAGTAAACTTCTGTATCGATTACAAGAATATTAACATCTTCTTGGTTAGCGATAACATGGTCAAGTCCTCCGTAACCAATATCGTATGCCCATCCGTCACCACCGAAGATCCATTGACTTCTCTTAACGATATAATCTTTAAGATCAGCAACTTTTGCAAGAACTTTGTCAGTTGGATTTTCTAAGTATGGAGCAGCTTCTTTAGCGATACGTTTAGTTACTTCAGCACTACTTCTATTAGCGTTCCATTCTTTGAATAGAGCTTTTAAAGTCTTATCAGCACCACGTTTAGCGCAGTATTCATCCATTAATTCACCTAAACGGTTTCTTAATGTTTCAGTACCCATTCTCATACCATAACCAAATTCAGCATTGTCTTCAAATAAAGAGTTAGCCCAAGCAGGTCCATGACCTTCTTTATTAGTTGTGTATGGAGTTGCAGGATATGAACCACCATAAATTGAAGAACATCCAGTTGCGTTAGCAACAAGCATTCTATCACCAAATAATTGAGTGATTAATTTAATGTATGGAGTTTCACCACATCCACCGCAGGCACCACTAAATTCAAATAATGGTTGGGCAAATTGTGAGTTTTTAGCATTGGCAGTAATATCCATTAAATCAGTCTTATATGTTACATGATCAAAGAAGTATGTAGCAGTCTTGTCTTCTTTTGCATGAATAACTTCATCAATTGAAACCATCTTAAGAGCTTTCTTAACTTCGCCAGTTTCTTTATCTTTCTTACCAGGACAAGTGTTAACGCAGACTTCACATCCAGTACAATCTGGAACTGAAATTTGCATTGTATATTTAAGTCCTTCTAAGCCTTTACCAACAGGTGCTAAATATTTAGCATTCTTAGGTGCTTTGCCTTCTTCTTCTGGAGTTACTAAGAATGGACGAATTACAGCATGAGGACATGCAAATGAACATTGGTTACATTGAATACAGTTTTCAGGATTCCATACTGGAACGAATGTAGCAACATAACGTTTTTCATATGCAG
>JAEEGL012362349.1_pt1 | contig 53523 bp, 35 predicted proteins | sample 9134231 | NCBI WGS metagenome assembly JAEEGL01 (sample SAMN16246548, study PRJNA631951) | gut metagenome | biome: gut microbiome; feature: rumen; material: fiber-attached | host: Bos | place: Iran: Karaj | collected 2018-10 | reverse complement strand
GTTGAGTTAATTGACACAGACTGGATATAATCTACTTTTGCATCAGAAGGCTTTTTACGGTTGATTTCGGACAAAAGAGCAGAAGCGTTTTCTGCAAGTTTATCAGCATCCATAGAAACCTTACCAACAGCAAGATGAACAACACCACCCTTGTCTGCGCGATATTCAACACGACCTTTTTTCAGTTCGTTAATAGCAGCGACAATGTCTGTAGTTACAGTTCCTGTCTTTGGGTTAGGCATAAGACCTTTGCGTCCGAGAACCATACCAAGACGGCCAACATCCTTCATCATGTCAGGAGTTGCAACTGCAATGTCAAAATCAAGCCATCCGCCTTTTACTTTGTCGATGTACTCGGATGCGCCTGCATATGCGGCACCAGCATCAAGAGCTTCCTTAATCCGGTCTTCCTTACAGAAAACGAGAACTTTTTTCTCACCCCTGAACTGATTAGGCAGAACCAATGTATCACGGACTGTCTGGTTTTTTCCAAGTTTCAGACAAACGTGAAGTTCTACTGTTTCGTCAAAATTTGCAAATTTGAGCTCTTTCACCAAAGCACAAGCCTTGCTCATTTCATAAGACTGAGATGCATCGTACTTTTTCAGTGATTCGCGATATTTTTTTCCGTGTTTCATACTACCGCTCCACCTCTACACCCATACTGCGGGCAGTACCGGCGATAATTTTTTTCGCAGCTTCAATATCATTTGCATTGATATCAGGCATTTTTGTCTTTGCGATTTCTTCCAGCTTTTCTTTTGAAAGCTTTCCAACCTTATCCTTTAACGGATTTCCGGAACCTTTTTCAATTCCGGCAGCCTTTTTAATCAAAACAGCTGCAGGCGGAGTTTTCAAAACAAATGTGTAAGATTTATCCTGATAAACAGTGATGATAACCGGAATAATTAATCCCGGCTCCATGGATTTTGTGCGGTCATTAAACTGCTGCACAAACTGGGGGGCACTTACACCGTGAGGACCAAGTGCAGGACCAACAGGGGGAGCTGGCGTCGCTTTTCCAGCAGGACACTGTAACTTGATAACGGCAGTTACCTTCTTTTTTGCCATATAATATCTCCTTTTTTATTGGTAAGGGCTGATTTCTCAGCGTAGCGAGGAATTATGCCGACGGCAGCTTCCTCTCCCAAACAGGAACAACACCGCATACGCAGCGGAGTTCCAAGGATTAAACCTTTTCTACTTGTAAAAGACCAACTTCAACGGGCGTAGCACGTCCGAATATTTCAACCATAACCTTCATCTTATTCTTGTCAGGGGAAACTTCTTCAATAGTACCTTGGAAAGTTGCAAAAGGTCCGTCTATAACCTTTACTTTTTCACCGACAGAGAAAGTTTGGTTCATGCGCGGAGCTTTTTCGCCTTTGATTTCACCTGCTTTCTGCAGCAAAGCTTTTGCTTCGTCAGAAGAAATAGGGCGTGGCTTTTGCCCCGCTTCATTTACACCAAGAAAACCTGTTACGCCCTGAATACGGCGGATTGTCGCACAGGTATTCTTCCAACCGAGATCAGGAAGGTCCAATTCTACCATAATGTAACCAGGAAGGAATTTTTTGGTGACTACTTTCTTTTTTCCGCCTTTAATATCAACAACATCTTCAACCGGAACCTTAACATCAAGAACGATGTCAGAATCTAGTTCTTTCATTTCAATCAGAGAACGGATAGTTTTTTCGATTTTGTTTTCATACCCGGAAAAGGTATGAAGTATGTACCAACCTTTTGCCATTACCGCGCCTAGAAAATAAGATTCATGCCGGTAACGAACAACCAGTCAAGAAGACCCAGTACAGCTGCAACAACGATAGTAGAAATAAGAACTACTTTTACTGAAGAAACAACGTCATCAACACCAGGCCAAACAACCTTTTTCAGTTCAGCAAAACTTTCTTTAAAAAACTGGATAATTTTGCCCATTTCAAGCCCTCATTTTTTCAAATAATTTTACAGGCCAGGCAGGACTCGAACCCGCAACACTCGGTTTTGGAGACCGACGCTCTACCATTAGAGCTACTGACCTAAGATATTGATAAAAAATCGTAAAAAACAATTTTTTATCAATACGGACGAATACGCATATTCGCCCTTTTAAGCATTATTTTGCTTTTGTTTCCTTATGCAAAGTATGTTTGCGGTCAAACGGACAGTATTTATTCAGTTCCAATTTTCCCTGAATATTCTTTCTGTTTTTTTGAGTGGTATAATTCTTTCTCTTGCATTCAGAACACTGGAGTGCGATAATTTCTACCGCAGTTTTCTTGGAAGCCATACGATTCCCCTTAACTTATACTTTACCATGTTTACAAAACATGCCTTAAAGCGGAAGAGCCTCCAAACAGAATCGAACTGTTGACCTCAACCTTACCATGGTTGCGCTCTACCGACTGAGCTATAGAGGCAAATGCCTTATAAACACCCTAACAATCAATTTATGAAATATAGGTTTGCAGAATTTAACAGAATTTATTTTTTTTGTCAACGAAAAAGATTGATGAAGTTAAAAAAAAAGGATATTTTATTTTTTATGAAAACGATAGACACTATGGTCGACAGTATTCTTGACTCTTACGAAAACTACGGCGGAATTAACTTTACCGAAGCAGAAAATTTTCCCAACAAAGAAACAGTTATTTCTGTTTTAAAAGATATACAGAATCTCATTTTTCCGGGATTTTCCACCGCAGAAACACTTGATCGCACAAATCTCAAATATTCAACAGGAGAACGAGTTCATCGAATAGTCTCAACACTTACAACAGAAACAAAAAAAGCTCTTCTATATATATGCAAAACTAAACAGCAAAATCAGACGAACTGCTTCGGACTGGCGGAAAAAACAGTTCTATCCTTAATTGAACACATTCCCGAAATCCGCCGTCTTGCAAAACTCGATGCAGAAGCCGCCCTTGAAAACGATCCTGCTGCATCAAGCATTGAAGAAGTAATTCTTTCATACCCCGGACTGGAGGCCATAATAGTCTACAGAATTGCACACTTTCTACAAAAAAACGGAGTCCCCATAATTCCGAGGATAATGACCGAATACATTCACGGTAAAACCGGTATTGACATTAACCCAGGTGCAACAATCGGCGAATCATTCTTTATTGATCACGGAACAGGTGTTGTTATCGGCGAAACCTGCATAATCGGAAACAACGTTAAAATCTATCAGGGTGTAACGCTCGGAGCTTTGAGTGTGGCAAAGGAACTCCAGAACAAAAAACGACATCCTACTATAGAAGACAATGTTACTATTTATCCTGGCGCAACCATTCTCGGCGGCAACACCGTAATAGGCGAAAACAGCATAGTAGGCGGAAACGTCTGGATAATAAAATCAATACCACCTAACAGCAAAGTAAAATACAAGCTGGCAGACAGCGCAGACTGATTACTTCGCGAATAATTCCTTAATCAGGGTTTTTAAATCCTGAACCTTTGTAACACCTTCACACTCTTCCGGTGCAAGGATGCGGGGGAAACCGAGTGTTTGTGCCGTTTTTACACGTTGCTTCAAACGCGCAACCGGACGGATTTCACCGGCAAGGCTTATTTCGCCGGCAAGAGCCAATCCCTGAGGACAGGGCAAATCCGTTCTTGCCGAATACAGAGCAGCAGCAAGTGCCAAATCCACCGCACTTTCTGAAATGCGAACACCACCTGCCACATTAACATACAAGTCATATTCACTGAGCTTTATTCCAAGCTTTTTCTCCAAAACGGCAGCAATGCGGCTAACCCTTGCTGATTCTATCTTTTCGGAAAAAACTCGGGTAATACTAGCTTTTGCAGGAATCGTAAGAGCCTGTATTTCTACGAGGAAAACGCGGGAGCCTTCAAAAACAGGAACAACAGCAATTCCTGCCGGCAAAGCACCTGTTCTCCGTGTTATAAACATCGAAGAAGGATCTTCAATCTGAACAAGACCATGCTCACCCATCGAAAAAATACCCAGTTCATCTACGGAACCGAACCGGTTTTTTTGCGCACGTAAAAACCGTACATCGTCCGAATTCCTCTCAAACGTTATAACAGTGTCAACCATGTGTTCCAACGCCTTCGGTCCGGCAATTCCGCCGTCTTTTGTAACATGTGCCGAAATAAACAAAACGGAATCACGTTCTTTTACCCAGCTTATAAGCTCGTTGGAACAATACTTTAACTGCGAAACAGTACCAGGAATAAGTCCGGCTTCAGGACTGTACACCGTCTGAATGGAATCAACTATTACACACACTGGATTCAAGTCATTTAAAGCACTCATCACATCTTCAAGTCGCGAAGCCGAAAGAATGTCGATTTTTTCGAGCGATATACCAAGCCTGTCCGCGCGGGAACGAATCTGAGAAGCGGATTCCTCGCCCGAAACATACAGAACTCTGCCATTTGTTTCAATCAGTGCGGCGGTTTGCAGCAAAAGAGTGGACTTACCGATTCCAGGTTCGCCGCCTATAAGCACAGCGGAACATCTCGTCGCCCCGCCGCCGAGGACACGGTCAAACTCACTTGTTCCTGTAGAAAGGCGGGCACATTCCATCGGATTTACGGACTTTAAAGGAACAGGCTTTGCCGGACCCTGCCCCGAAAACGGGACATTTGCCTGCGGCTGCGAAAAACATTCTTCAAAACTGTTCCACTCGCCGCATTCGGGACATCTGCCGAGCCATCGCGGCTGTGTATAACCGCAGGAAGCGCACCGGTACACAACGGAAGAATCTTTTTTCTTTGACATTCCTTAAATATCCGACACTTTTACACAGCAGTCAAGTGTTTTTCCTTACGCTGCGAATTTAGCCTATGGAATAATTTACAAAAAAAACTCGATACTGTAGTATAATTTTATGAAACATTCATTATACACGGGCATAAAGGCCTTTGCTTTTATCATTTGCTTATTATTGGTTGCAGGCTGCAATAAAAAATCAGCCTCCGCAAAGGATTCAAATTCTTCACAGGACGACACGGGTTTTAGAGTTATTGCATTTGAACCCGACGGCGAACTGCCCGATGAAGTAAAATTTCCTTCAATTTATATACAGTTTTCTGAACCTGTTGTAGCTCTTCAGGAACTGGGAACACCGTCAAATCAATCCGATGTATTCAAAATTGAACCGGAACTGAAAGGTGTTTTCCGCTGGTATGGAACAAGTCTTTTGAGCTTTGAAAGCGAAGACGAAATCATTCCCCAAAGAGAATACAAGGTTACAGTAAACAAAAACCTCACTTCAAAAGAAGGAGAAAAAATCTCCGGACAAACAGAGTTCTCGTTCAGAACGGAAGAACTTAAAATGCTGTCCGTCGTTCCGGGATATAATGAAATAAAAGACGGTAAATACATAGACAAGGACGATGTTCCACTGAAAGCAGCTTCCAACATTGCGGTTTTCTTTTCATATCCTGTAAATACAAAAGTTATCACGCCGTTTATTTCAATCGCGGACGAATCAGGAAAAGAATACTCTTTCACAGCTTCCGCCATTGAAAATGAAAATGCGGTACTGCTCAAGGTAAAAGAAAACTTTCCGCAGAACATAAATGTCAATGTAATCTTAAAAGAGGGTGCAAAATCTGAAAAAGATTACCTCGGCACAAGTACCGAAGTAATTGAAACGTTTCATACCTTAAAAAACTTTACACTGAACGATACAAACACTTATGCACACAGCTACGGCAAATACACAAATCCGGTATACCTGTGGTATTCACATCAGCTTGATGAATCAAATGTTGAATACATTGCAAAAAATCTTAAAACACAGCCGGCAATGGCGATAACAAAAGACAATATCGAAATTTCAGGCAGACAACTTATAATTTACGGACTGCCGGTTACTTTTGAGCAGACATACTCCATGACTATTCCTGACGGAATAAGCGACATATACGGAAGAAAAACCTCTGACACAGAACAGCTTGAAATCACAGTTCCGGCCGCACTGAGCTACGCGTCTTTTAAGGACTATGGAGCCGGAATTCTTGAAGCACAGTATTCGCCCAAAATTGCCTTTGAATATCAGAATGTTTATTCAGGTTCAGGTTATTCCGTAAACAATGATTATTTTGAAATAAATCCTTCCGCTGCTCAAAAAAACAAGCGGATTATTCATACTGTCGACCTTACGCCTTACCTGCAGAAAGTTGCGGACCGCTATTACGGTCATGTTGATTTTTATGCCAACATGGTAGTTAAAGATCCGTGGGGTGATGAAGGCGACACTTATGACCGGGACAACAACCAGTTCATTCAGGTAACAGACCTCGGCGTTACTGTCCGTTACGCATTCAACAAGCTTGTTGCAATGGTAACTTCACTTGAAACCTGCGCACCTGTAAAAGATGCGCAGGTTACAGCCAGTTTTGTTGACTACAGGGACGGTATCAAATCCGTATTCAACAACACCAGCAAAGTTTTGTGCAAAGGCACTACAAACGAAAAAGGTATCGCCGTCATTCAGATTCCTGAAGGCAGATACAACCAGCTGAAGAATTCCAATAACGAATTGTATCTGGACGTTACCAAAGAACAGGACAGGGTAGCTTTCAGAGCAAACCTTACAAGCATTTGGCGTTATGACATAGTTTCTTCGTCTTACCCTGAAGATGCTGAAAGAGTAAAGATGCGAACTTTTATCTTTACAGACCGAGGTCTTTATAAACCCGGCGAAAGCGTCACATTCCGCGGTATAGACAGGGATCAGAAACTTGGAAAACTTTACACATACACGGGTCCGTACAAAATTTCAATCTGCGAAGACAGATGGAAGGGAAAGGAAATTGCTTCCTTTGAGGGCAAAACAAGCTCTTCAGGAGGCTTCTGGCACAAATTCAAGCTTCCTCAGGATTTGGAACCCGGCGACTATGTTATCAAATACTCAAGAGCAACAAAAACCGATTCAAATTCACAGCAATCAATAAGTTTTACGGTTGCCTATTTTGAACGGCTTAGATTTTCAGCATCAGCTTCAATACCGAATGTTACATATACAAGAGGCGACCGCGTGGATGCACAGGTTTCCGCGGAATATCTCGGCGGCGGAAGCATGTCAGGAAGTTTTTATCACGCATCCTGGTTTACGGAGCCGACCTGGTTCCGTCCTGCGGACAAAAAATATGACGAATACAGATTTGGTCCTATACAAGGATATGACTACCGCTCGTACATCGGTTCTGAAGACGGTGTTCTGGACACAGCCGGAAAAGCGTCCGTATCTTCAAAAACAGGTTCAGAAAGACTTAAAGGTATGCCTTACCAATACCGTGCTGAAATCAGCGTAACAGATGCCGGTGATCAGGAAATTACTGCAACAGCATTTGCAACAGTCCACCCAGCACAGTATTATATCGGGCTTTCTTCACCCAACGGTATTAAGGGCTATCCAAAGAAAGGTACAAAACTTACATTCAACTATCTTCTTGCAACACCCGAAGGCGAAGCTCCTTCAAAAGACAAGCTGCCATCAAAAAAAGCAGACCAGCAGATAACCGTAGAGCTGTTGCGCGAAGAATGGAAAACCGTTCAGCAGATGGGTTACAGCGGTACAATCAATACACGCTGGGTAAAGGAAATGGTAACGGATTCCGTTCAGACCGTTCCTCTTGCAGATTCAGGCTCATTCACCGTAACACCGCAGAAAGGCGGCGCATACATTGTCCGTATGACTTCAAAAGACAAAAAAAGCAACGAAGTAATCACCGAACGCCGAATGTATGTAACCGGTTCCGACTGGTACTACTACGGAGAAGATTCAGAAGAACTCAAACTTTTGAGCGACAAAGACGAATACAAAATCGGCGACACAGCCAGCGTTATGCTTCAAAGCCCGCTTGAAAAAGGCAAATACCTGCTTACGATTGAACGCGAAGGCATTTTCAGCGAAGAAGTTCTGGACATAAACGAATCCGTTACAGTCCTTGAAATTCCAATTAAAGAAGAATACTTGCCTGTCGTTTATGTAGCACTTTCAACCTTCTCAAAGCGCAGCGGTGACCCGGCACAGGATTACGACTCGCCTGACTTCAACAAACCAAAGGCATACTTCGGCGTAACAGCCCTGCATATAAATCCTGAGGCAGCATCATTTGATATAAAGGTTGCCTCCGATAAGAAAACCTACCAGCCTGGTGAAAAAGCCACCCTTACACTGACAGCAACAAAGGACGGCAAACCATTAAGCGGTGCGGAACTCACACTTATGGCAGTAGACAGAGGCGTTATTGATCTTATCAATTACCACGTTCCAAATCCTGTTACTTACTTTTATAACGAATACTACTTCCCGCTGTGCATATACGGCGGTGATTCCCGCTCACTGCTCATAGACCCGGTTGTTTATGAATCCAAAAACCTTTTCGGCGGCGACGCTGACGGCGAAGACGACGAAAAAATGCAGGAGCGCAAAAACTTTGATGCTACCGCGGTATTTGAACCGTACCTGCTTACGGATGAATCCGGTAAAGCAACCTGCACATTCACATGGCCCGACAACCTTACCGCATACCGCGTAACAGCAATCGGTGCAAAGGACGCCCACTTCTCCATAGCAGAAGACGAAATATCCGTAGCAAATCCGATTTCCGTACGTGATGTACTTCCACGCAAACTGCGCGTCGGCGATAACAGCGAAGCAGGTGTTGTTATTTCAAACCTGCAGGATACAGCGCAAAGCGTAACAGTTTCGCTTGCAATCTACGACGGTATTGAAAAAACAGGAAAACCGGCGGAAGAAGACGGTTACATAAAAGAACCCGGACACATTGCAAACGCAGGAAAAACTGAACAGACAATCACTGTTCCTGCAAACAGCACACTTCCGCTTATGTTCCCGATAAAAGCCACACAGAGCGGCTTTGCCACCTTGGAATTCACTGTCAAATCTTCACTGGTAAACGAACGCATTCTTAAACCGCTTGAAGTTGAAAAACAGTATATGTTTGAGACCGTAACAACAGTAGGTCAGACAGCAACCGGCAACAGCAAAAAAGCCGCAAACAAAGACGACAACACAGCAAAAGAAACTGTCATAATTCCGGCAAGCGCAGACGGAATGGGAACACTTTCCGTAACGCTCGATCCAAGCCGGCTAGGTGTTCTTAAAGAAGCAGTAACATATCTGTTCCACTATCCTTATGGTTGTATGGAACAACGTTCTGCGGCAATTCTTCCGATGGTATACTTCGGTGATTACATAAAAGTTTTCGGACTTAACTCCGAAGTTTCAAATCCAAAGAAAGTAATTGAAAAAGAATTAAAAGCCTGGGGCAAAGTTCAAAAATCAAACGGAGGCTTCCCGTACTGGCCTAACGGCAATTACGCATCACTTCCTGTTACGATGAGAATTGGCGAAATCCTTGCTGCGGCAAAAGACTCCGGCATAAAGATTCCGTCTTCAATCGATTTGAATGCACTTGCAAATTATATTGCAGTTGAAATGGTAGATGCCGGTTACAGTACTGAAAACAATCCATACGCCTACGCATACGCAAACTATGTTCTCGTTCGTCTGGGCTTCTCAATCCCGATGGAACGGGTACACAACATAGTTGCCAGCGAAAAGAGTGATATTACAGAACTTTGTTATGCAGGACTTATGTATCTTGAACTCGGACAAACCGAAAACGCAAAAGAAGTTGCAAAGCAAATAAAGAGATATACACGTCCTACAACACGGGGAATCGACCTTACAACACGCAAAGGCTACTGGTCTTCATGGTACTACTTCTCCGGTGAAACCGAAGCCTATGCAATGGCATTAAAATTCTTCTCAAAGCTCGACACCAATGATGAAATAAACGGAAGGCTCGTATACCAGCTTCTTGAACTGCAGAAAGCCGGCAACGGTTTCTGGAAATCTACCGCAACAACGGCAAAAGTTCTTGATGCACTGGATACCTACATAAAAGCATTCAATCTTGAAGATACAAACTTCACAGCCGAAGCTCTTATTTCGGGTAAATCCGTTGCAAAAGCACACTTCAAAGGTGTAGCAGCCCTTCCGGAAGAAACTGTTCTCACATTTAACGAAGAACCTCTTAAATCACTCGGAACAGAAAAAGAACTTCCTGTCGTTATGAACAAAGAAGGAACAGGAACCTTGTTCTACACAATCTCAATGAAGTACGCCATCCCGCCTGAAAAACAGTATGCGAGAGACGAAGGCTTCTCGGTCTTTGTTGATTACATCGACCTCGCTACAGGAAAATTCGTACCGGAGAACAAACTTGTAGCAGGAAAAACATACAAGGCTAAAATCACACTGTCTTCCACACGCGACAGAACGTTTGTCGCAATGCGTGTACCGATTCCTGCCGGTGCTGAAATTATGAACGCAGCGTTTGTAACAACCGGTACAAAGTCCGAATACGAAAAAGAAGAACAAGACGAAGACACATACTATGACTTTAGATGGGGACTTTCAAGCCAGACAATCTACGACAGCGAAGTCCAGTATTTCTGGGACATCTTCCCGGCAGGCAGACAGCAGGTAGATTTCCTGTTCAGGGCTGTAAGAAAGGGCGAATACCAGACTCCTGCAACACAGGCAGAATGTATGTATGAAAGCGAAGTCTTTGGACGAAACAACGGAAAAGTCTGGATTATTGAATAAACTTTTTCAAAAGAAACCGGTTCGGGTGCTTATACTTGTGCCGGTTTCTCTGCTGCTGCTTTTTTTTATAATCGTTCTCCTTTTAAAAGTGCTACCTTTTTCACAATTGAAGAAATTTGAAAACCGTCAGTACAGTACGCGTTTTTATGACCGCAACGGTATTCTTCTTTCTGTAATGAGCCTTGAAGACGGAGTTCGCAGGGAATGGACACCGCTTAAGGAAATACCGCTTGAAATACGGGATGTATTCATAAAGGCTGAAGACCGGAATTTTTATTCCCATCATGGTGTGGATTCGGGAGCCGTATTCCGGGCACTTACGCAGAACGTGACGAACAAAAGAACAGTAAGCGGCGCTTCAACCATAACAATGCAGCTTGCACGACTTGTTGTTCCCCGAAAAAAGCCGCAGGCAACCATAAAAGACAAAATAACGGAAGCCGTAAACGCAATCCGCATAGAACTAAAACTCAACAAAGACCGGATTCTTGAACTGTACCTGAACAATATTCCATTCGGTTACAGAACAGAAGGAATAACCAGTGCGGCACGGAATTTTTACGCTTGTTCAATTCACAGCCTTACGACGGAACAGATTGAAACACTTGCGCTAATTCCGCGCCGTCCGGCATCATACATAGAACTTGTTCCGTCTACACAGGCTTACGACTATCCAACAGAAACACCGCATTTTATCATCTGGGTATGCAACCAGTACAAAGAAAAAAAGCAGCTTATTCCACCTGATGTTTATCTTTCAATCGATTCAAAGCTCACAAACGATGCAGCCAATTCCATTGCGAGGGAAGTCAGCAGATACTCAAGAGCAAGAGTATCGGACGGCGCCGCATTCGCAATTAACAATAAAACCGGCGAAATAATACTGTGGTGCGGCAGCACAAGCTTTGAAAAAGAAGGCACAGGCCAGATTGACGGTGTTTTAGTACGTAATCAGGCGGGAAGTTCCATGAAACCGTTTTTGTATGCTTACTCAATTGAAAACGGTTTTCCACCGAATACCGTTCTGCCTGATATTCCTTCCGATTTTGGTACAGAACAGGTATATGTTCCGCAAAACTTTAATAACCGTTTTAACGGTCCGCAGCTTATGCGCACATGCCTTGCTTCAAGCCTGAATGTTCCTGCAGTTTACCTGCTTTATCACATAGGCGTAGATTCGTATTTTCAGCTCCTTCAAAAACTAGGCTTTGCCTCGCTCAAAAACGACCGGGAAAACCTCGGACTTTCACTTGCACTCGGTGCTGGCGAAGTAAAGCTTTATGAGCTTGTACGGGGTTTCAGCGTTTTTTCACGAGACGGCACACTTCCTGTCCTTACTTTTGAAAAAACAGCCGCGTCTTTTGCCGCACCCGAAGAGGACACAATCTATAAAAACGACACAGCACGGATTATTTGCGACATTCTGTCCGACAAAAATGCGCGCTCACTGGGATTTGGCTTTGCAAAAGTATTTGACACGCCGTATCCCGCTATTTTTAAAACCGGAACTTCAAATCAGTTTCAGAACATCATCGCGCTTGGTTCAACAAAAACATACACAGTTGGTGTTTGGATGGGCAACGTTACCGGCGAAACCGTAATCGGCGAAACAGGAAGTTCAATTCCGGCGGGAATTGTGCGTAAGATTCTGGACACACTTGAAAGCGAAAACCCCGCCCCAAGCTCAGAAATCAAATTTGAAAAACCAGAATTGTACCGCAAGCAAAAAATCTGCGCACTGTCTGGTAAGATTGCAACTAAAGACTGCCCCGCAACAACGGAAGAATTCATACTTAAAGGACAAAAACTGGAATCATGCGACTGGCACAAAATCAAAAACGGGCAGCTTGAAGTAAACTATCCCGACGAGTACCAGCGCTGGATCGGTTCAAAAAACATAAATGCAGCACTGAACTATCTGGGAAAACTCCGTTTTGCATATCCGCAGGACAGAAGCGTATTCCTTTTTGATACAAATATGCCCAAACAAAAACAACAGCTGCGGATCGACGTAACCGGCGGAAGCGAGGACGAAGCAACACTGTACGTTGATTCACAAAGTCTTGGAACAAGCCGCCGTCCTTTCAGCTGGTATATGCCGGTCGAACCGGGTACACATACTTTGGTTGTACAAACAAAAACCGAAAGTGACCGAATAACAATAGAAGTCAGGTAACTTTCAACTCATGCTAACAGAAATCATTCCTAATGCCGATAAACAAATAATGAAACATAATTCAAAAGCAATCCTGCCATTATTTGCAATATGTATATTCCTTACACAAACCCTGTGGGCAACAGTTCCCGATGTCCTTTCAATTCCGGATTCTTCGGAAATTAGAAAAAAAACACTTGAATCATGGCTTCTTGCCCCGACATCGGAACTAAAGAATAAAGAGCCACAAAACATACATACAAGCTATGGTCAGATATTTCAGATAAAAACTGAGATTTCGGATAAAACAATTCTTATAGCTGTTGCTCCTAGAAAAGAAGACTACACATTTGACTATTCCGCCCCAGGAGCATGGAAACTCTTTAAGGATACAGAGACCGGCAAGATGAAAGAGATCCAGTTCTTTTTTCTGAATGATCCGAACATCTACGTTCGCCTTTTACCGGATGAAAAACCAAATAAGCCGAAAGTTCATGTGGATTTGATTATATACAATTCTTTCGTTGCACGTAACATTCCTATCGGTTTGCAATTTGAAGACCTTCTTACAATATCTTTCAGTGAACTGTATGAACTCACATACGATGTCATACCATGGGATTATGTCAAATTTGACCCAAGAAAATACGCTAACAACGAATATATGATTTCAAAAATTCGCGACAATCTGCCACGTTTTGAATATCTTGAAGATACATGCTATGACGAAAATAAAAATCCTGTGATGATTTCAACAAATGAGCGACGCAGCAAAACTCCAGGAAAACTGGGAGTAAACAGCAGTGGTTTTACAAAATGGGTTGCAGACGGAATCACATATAATTTGAACGAACATTATCTAAGAATCGAACCTTTGAAACGTCATACTGTAGATGTAGCAAATACTATGTATGAACCTCCGGAAATTGACAAGGAAGTTTTCGCTTCGCTCAACTGGACACGTAATCTCGCCGCTGCATTGATAAGTGCTGCCACAGATAAAGATTTTGATGCAATAACAGCAGGGACCGATGTTCTGGTCGAACCCTTTTCTTCCGTTCTTACAAACGACAAGCCGGGTATATTAAAAAACATAGGTTATATAAAAAACACAGGTTACGACATTTCAATGCTAAAATCATTGTTTCTTGTGCTTGCTTCAACTGAGCCTGACATGTTCTATTTTGGTGCAATAAAAAGCCGGGATACAAAATATCCGGAAAAATGGATATTCAATCACGAAGCAGTATTTTTCCCCTACTTTGACAAACAAGGAATCTGTAAAATAGTTGTTTTTGAATGCGGAGTTGAAACGGATTTTGATACTTTTATTCAGAACAACCCTGATACATTTGTTCATCTTGTAAGGGCAAAATCAACAGACAACTTTTTGCCCTATTGATACAAAAAAGCTGTCCCAAACTTTTAGGACAGCTTTTTTATTTAAGTTCTTATTTCAGTAATGCCCGATTATTTTTCAATAATCTTTGCAAGATTTTCAGCTGTAAAGCCAAGATGTGCGGCAACCTTTGCGGCTGGTCCTGATTCACCAAATCTGTCGATTGAGAATACATCGTCATGACTTGTCGTAAAGTAATCCCAACCCATTGAAGAACCGGCTTCAGCCGTTACAACTCTTGCTTTTGGAGAAATTATCGCGTCTTTTATTTCCTTGGGCTGAGCAATAAATGCTTCGCGGTCAAGAACAGAAACAACACGGACTGTTTTGCCCTTTACAAGTTTTGCAGCTTCAAGCGCAAGATTTACCTCAGAACCGGAAGCAAGTACCGTTACATCTGGAGTTTCACTACCTTTCTTAACAATATATGCACCGCAGCGAACCGTATTCTTCCAATCGGGGTCTTCCTTTTCGTAAACAGCAAGTCCCTGTCTTGTAAGTGCCATACATGTAGGCTTGTTCTTTGTTTCCATTGCAATTTCCCATGCTATGGAAGCTTCTTCAGCATCGCCCGGACGAAGAATCTGTGTATTCGGGATAGCGCGCAAAGCGGCAAGTGTTTCAATAGGCTGATGAGTAGGTCCGTCTTCACCAACGTAAATTGAATCGTGAGTAAGTACGTAAACAACAGGCTGTCCCATCAAAGCGGAAAGACGCAATGCCGGACGCAGGTAATCGGAGAAAACCATGAACGTTGCGCAGAAAGCACGCAAACCACCATGCTGTGTAATTCCGTTACAAATAGCAGCCATTGCAAATTCACGGATACCAAAGCGGATGTATCTGCCGGCGCGGTTTTCGGGAGTATAGTCTGTTTCACCTTTAAGAGCAGTTACGTTTGGTCCCTGCAGGTCAGCAGAACCGCCTACAAGGTTTGTATAACGCTTAGCCATTACGTTGAGAGCTGCACCATGAGCATTACGTGTTGCAAGAGAATCGCCTATCTTGTATACAGGGAGGTCAACTTCGGCAACAGCTTTTCCAGCCTGGTAAGCATCCCATTCGGCACGTTTGGCAGGATTTGCCTTTGACCATTCACTGAACAGCTTATCCCAGTCAGCGTTTGCTTTTTCAAAGTCTTTTGCTTTTTCAGCAAAATATGCGGTGGCTTCGGGAGCTACATAGAATTCGGCATCTGCTGGAATATGCAGGTTTTCTTTTGCAGCTTTAACACCGTCAGGTCCGAGTGGAGCACCGTGTGCTTTTGCAGTACCGGCAACAGTAGGAGCACCGTATCCGATTACGGACTTGAGCATGATGAGTGACGGACGCTTGTCTTTCTTTGCTTTTTCAACAAGAGAAGCAATTCCTTTCATATCATACATATTGCCGCGCAAAATCTGCCAGCCGTATGCTTCAAAGCGTTTTGCTACATCTTCTGTGAATGCGATGTCGGTTGAACCGTCAATACTGATTTTGTTTTCATCATAAAAAACAATGAGTTTTCCAAGCTGGAGATGACCGGCAAGACTTGCTGCTTCAGAAGCAACACCTTCCTGCAAACAACCTTCACCAACAAGAGAATATGTATAATGATCAACAATTTTGTGCGCAGCAGTGTTAAAACGCGCGGCAAGCATTGTTTCGGCGATTGCAAAACCAACAGCCATTGCAACACCCTGTCCGAGCGGACCGGTTGTTGTTTCTACACCGTCAGCCATTCCGTACTCAGGGTGACCGGCACAGTGAGAGCCAATCTGACGGAATGTTTTAATATCGTCCATTGTTACGCCGTATCCGGCAAGGTGAAGTATCGAATACTGCAGCATTGAACCGTGTCCGGCAGAAAGAATAAAGCGGTCTCTGTCCGCCCATTTTGAATTTTTAGGGTTATGTTTCATGATTTCGCCGTACAAAACAGCGGCAAGTTCTGCTGCACCCAGCGGCAAACCAGGATGTCCTGAATTTGCTTTTTGAATAGCATCCATCGACAAACTGCGAATGGAGAGAGCTACGGATTCAAGTCCTTTTACATTCATTTTTTTCTCCTGTAACATCTGTTTTATTTCAGAACCTGAAATGCAACAGTTATAATTTTAACAAACAGAAAAATTACGGAGCAAGACAATTGTCTATTGCTTCCAACAATTCGTTTTCTGTCGGCTTTTTTTCAAGTATTTGTCTGAAAGCAGGTTTTTGGAACAAAAACGCCAGCTGCGATAAAACCATAAGATGTGTTTTTGTATTTGCAGTTAAAAGCATAAAATACACATAAACAGGTTTCATGTCCGGCGGATTCATCATTACAGGCTTATCCAAAAAACAGACAATCAGTCTTTGTTCGTTTTCGTCATTAAAAAGCGGATAACGCGGATGAGGAATTGCAATTCCGTTTCCAACAGCAGTTGTCATCAGTTCTTCACGCTGACACAATTCCTGATACAGCTTGTCCTTTGATAGCCCCGCAGGAATTTCCGCTGTATCCAGAATACTTTTGAAAATAAGTTCAGGTTTGTCACCTTTGATATTGAAGTAAACACCACCTTTTTTGATCAATGACTTTATTACTTCTTTGTTATTTGTTTTTTCTGTCATCTTTTTCATCCCTCCTGCTGATTACGGTAAACCTGTCTTTCTTCAATTTTCGTATAGGAGCAACCAACTCTTCCTGCAACTCCTCAAAAGTAAACTGCATTCCTTCAAGAGATAACTTCATACCCGAAAAATCTTTATCGCTTAAAGAAACAGGAAAAACCAGCGACTCCAACATTCGCGCCACATGTCCGAACAATTGTGAAAGAATCAGCAACGGTTGCTGCGGCAACTGTCCCTGAGAGCCCAAAGAATCCAACTCATCAATATAGGCAAACAATGCCATATACAAATCAAGCAAATCCGCTCTAAGCTTTCCGGTTTCAAAATCAGCAAACCAGTTGTAATTGCGTGCAATTATAGCACGTCTTTTTTCTAAGTGCAACAAACAAAAAAGCCTGTCTTTTGTTGAAAGCTTTGTTTCCGGCGGGAAAAGCTTTTTAATGACGGAAGCACAATTCTGTTCTTTTTTATAGAGCGAATCCAATATAAAAACATCAATGAAATTTTGCGAAAAATTCATAAATGCAGAAAGCATCGGTACTTCTGCATCTGCGAGGTTTTCTTTGGTTTCGGGTGGCATCCATTTGTCAAAAAGCGAAATCTCTTCATTCTTTCTCCAAAGGCGCGTTTCTACACCGTAATCACGCAGTTCAACTTTTTGTGAAATTGAAAAATACTCCCAAAACGAAGAACAATCTTCTTGAAAAATGCAATCACCTGCGTATAAAAACGCATACGCAATCTGCTCTTCAATTGAAGAAGCAGGACCAATAACGTTAAAGACGTTAAGCAAGCTTTCTTCAATTTTTTTCTGCCATTCCTTGCGTTTCTCATCTGCTGGCGAACATACAAAAGGATTCTCTTTTTTCTCTATCAGCGGCTCAACCTCAAAAGCAGGCTTTCTCCAGTTAATTAATTTAAAAAGCAACCGGCATCCGTTCTCAAAATTCGATTGTTTGTAAACCTCTCTCATGTCAATTGCCGTAACACTCAGCTTACCCGGCAGTTCATAGTTGTTGTTCACAAAATCATAATTGGAATTTGCTTTGTCGTAAGACAAATAATGCGGTATAAATTCCTCACCAAAAAACTTGTAGTACGTTAGTAAATCATTTGTCTGCATTGTTATCACAGTTTGAGGCAATTTTTTGCCGTTATACATAAAGGTGTAATCGCTCGGGAAAAAATCAGGATTTGCAAAAGGTATACACCTGCACCCCGGAATCAATACAGAATTCTGGACTTCAAAGCGGTCGGGAACAATCGAAAAATACTTGTCGATGAACAATGCTTCACGAGAAATATAGGCATTATTCTGCAGTTCTAGAATATTGGGATTCATTGAAATAATATCGTTTATTTGAAAAACATAATCTGAAAAATCGACTTTGGGAGCAAGGTGCTGCAAAAACATAAGGACATCAGCAACAGTAAAAGCAGTTCTCTGTGAACTAATATAGAGCTCAACAGTCTTCTCGATATTAAAATTCATATACTTGATAATATAAGAGCTTTCAATAAAAGTCGACAGTTTTGAATGAATTTATCCAGCAAATCATTTCTGTTGTAAAACACTTTTTAATTTAAACTAAAATGCTACGGACTGTCAGCAACAACAGCATGAAAAATAATACCAGACATTGCCAAAATAGTAATTTTGTAGATATACAAATGTGCAATAAACACAGATGTTATTATTCCGCTCAAAAACTAATAATAGATGATTTCAAAGCAGCCGCATTTAAAAAAACCTGCCTTTTTATAGGCAGCTTTAGCACACATATTCTTTTTCTTTACAAACAGGACAATACGCTTGCCATTTTCACATAATTTATGTGCAGTATAATTCGTCAAAAAAGTAGCAAATCCCCTGTTTCGGTATTTGACATCTGTAAACACACCACCTATTTGGGCAAAGTTTACACCAACGGCATTTGTACCTGCTTTTGCAACCGCAATATCGTTCTCATATATTGCAAAAATCGATTGTGCTTTCAAAGATTTTTGCAAAGCAAGCCTGCTTCTTGCAGGATTATGTTCTGTTCCCGGCGGCAGCACTTCAACCAGCTCGTACTGCTTTTGCAGTACGTAAAGGCTTTCTGCATCTTCAGGAACACATTTGCGCAACGTAAATGGAGAAGCCAAATCAAAATCTAGCTTTTTACCACCGTATTCCATTAAAAAATATTCCCACTCGCATACAGATTTACGGCCGTAAAAATTCTGCAAAATCTTTGAACCGTATTCTTCGCCCATAATCGTGTTTATTTTTTCTACAGATAGGATTTCTTTAAGGTTACCGCAAAGCTCTGGATTATGTTCAAAGATTTTGGTATCCGGCAGACAGTGGTACAAAAAGCCATAACTGGAAAGTGCAATTACACCGCATATCCTGTCATTGTCAAAAATGGCAAAAACATCCTTAAACTTTGCTCCTCCAGCAAATTCCGAAGAAAGCGTAACGCAAAAAGCTTCGTGCTCAACAACAAATGCGTTGACGTCACAAAACAAAGTCTTATCAAGCTTTTTCAAAATATGATTGTTCATAATCTTATTCTTCCTTAAGAGGCAAAGCGCCTTGCGGTTCAAAATCACCACAAAGACAAGCAAATACCGCCTTAAAAGAAAAATGCGAATAACTGTAGCACATCAAAATTGAATCTGCCCAGTCAAATCCTTTCATAACAGGTACAGGAGACAACCCTGAAACAATAACAGTTCGCACGCCAGTACGGGCAAGTTCCCTTGCAATTCTTACGCCTGCAGAATTAACCACCAGGATGATAACAGTATCATAATACCCCGCCTGTTTCCTTATCGCATCGACAGAAGCTACTAATTCCTGATTATCAGGCTGGTAACGGAAAAAGAACAGGTTTGAACCAGGAAAGTATTTTACACCTTCATCAAAAAAGTCCTGAAACTGACCTGCAATCAATACTCTTCCGCAGTTATCGGCTGTCAAAGGGAACGTTCCTTTTTTATATAGCGTGATTGAACGGCAAGCCTGCTCCAAAAAGAAAGAGGTTCCTTCCTTGTCAGGGACAGAAGAAGGTATTGCTTCCATATCAGGAAACAACGGAACAGGATTTTCACCTTTAAAATACTTAAGCTTTGCAAGTAAAACCTTTTCTGCCGACTTTGTAACAATGTTCCTAAAATCAGCTGAAGTCTGCATAAGATCAATGTTTTTGAGCCAAAGTTCGGCGTTTATTTGCGGAGTGGTTGAAGAACAAAGGATATTGTTACCAGCTTCAATCGCCATTGTAAAAGCTGCGGAAAGACTACCTGCATAAGTTGTGGCTCCATTCATCATCATATCATCAGAAATTATGAGACCGTCAAAGTTCAGTTCTTTTCGGAGAACATCAGTCAAAAAATAACGCGAAAGTGATGCAGGACAGGAATCCTGTGTAATTTTTGGGAAAGCCAGATGTCCTGACATTATTGCAGGTATGCGTTCCTGAATAAGATACTTGAATGGCAAAAGTTCTCTTTCAAAAAGTGTCTTCTTGTCAATGAGGATTTGAGGCAATTGCCCATGTGAATCCAAATCTGTGTCACCGTGACCGGGGAAATGTTTTGCAGTAGACAAAACTCCCGCATATTCCGCTCCGCTTGCAAAAGCTGCCCCGAGAACAGCGGCCTTTAGAGGGTCTTCACCAAACGAACGAGGACCTATTACGGATGAATCCTTGTTTGTATATAAATCCACAGCAGGCGCAAAATTCATGTTAATACCGAGAGCTCTTAATTCTTTAGCGATATAATAACCAGAATAGTACGCATCAACAGGATAACCATCAGCACCGATTGCCAAGTTGCCGGGTGTGTCACTTGAAACACCTTTTACATGGCGGATCCAACCGCCTTCCTGGTCGGTCGCGACAAAAAGAGGAATTTGGAATCGCCCGTTTTTTGCCTTTGCCTGTAGAATAGAAACATTTTTCGCAACCTGAACAACATCATCCGTATTCCAACCAAAAATCTTTATACTACCGATATTGCGTTCTTCTACCCAATATGTGACAAGTTTGCTGGGCTCTTCACCTGCCCATCCAAACATAAAAAGTTGAGCGAGCAGTTCTTCATCGCTCATTCTTGTCACGATTTCTTCCGCAAGCAGTTCGTCAGGATAATCGCTCCAAAATGTAAGATTGGGGTCTTCTTTTATCTTTTCAAGTAACGGGTCTGAATCGTCCAGAAAGCTTTCATCTTCGTAATAATCCGAAATAACTGTAGTTCTCTTACAGGAAACGAGACATATAATAAATAAAATGACACATATTATTTTCAGAATATAACGAGAAAACACAAATTCAGCCCAAATTCCGGATATAATTTTCTGCGCCAAAGGCTGCATAAGCTCCATCGGCGGCAGCAGTTACAATCTGACGGAATGGTTTTGCACGGACATCACCTGCGCAAAAAAGCCCCGGCACAGAGGTCTGCATATTCTCGTCCGTAATAATATAGCCGGCGTTGTCTTTTTTTATGAATTCTGCAAGCGATGTCTGTGGAGTCATTCCAACGAATATAAAAACCGCATCCGTCTTATGGACGGTTTGTTCGCCTGTAACGGTATTTTTCAAAAGGATGGTCTCAACTTTGCCGCTTCCGTTTATTTCAAGCGGCTTTTGGTTCAAGAGGAGTGTTATTTTAGGATTGTCTATAACCTTTTTGGCTACACCAGCCTGTGCCCGGAGTTCGTCACGTCTGTGAACAAGATAGACATGGGAAGCCATTCCTGAAAGAAAGCGCGCCTCATCGCATGCGGCATCCCCACCCCCGATTACGGTTACAACTTTGTTTCTGAAAAAAGGTCCGTCGCATGTTGCACAATAAGAAACACCACGGCCGGAAAATTCCGCCTCACCGGGAATATTCAGTTTTCTGTGACTTGCACCGGTTGCTAAAAGAAGAGCCTTTGATTCAAAGGTTTCGGTTCCGGTCGAAACAGAAAAAATGTTACCCTTCTTGTCGATAGAAGCAACAGTTCCCGTAAAAAAAACTGCACCGAATGCCTTTGCCTGTTTTTCCATCCCGGCAGCAAAATCAGCTCCAGAAACAGCAGGAAACAAACCGGGATAGTTTTCCAAATCATTTATCAGGAGTGCCTGTCCACCGGAAAATGCAGACTCAACAAGAGCAGTCTTTAAACCCGCCCTTGCGCCGTACTGTGCCGCAGTCAAACCTGCAGCACCACCGCCTATTATCAAAAAATCAAAAAACTTTTTTTCACCACTGCTCATACTACAAGAATAAACGATTTTTCTTATTCTCTCAATAGCACCACAAAACATCAGCAATTCGACTTACTTACCATTCTCTTCACAAAGGCGGCAATTGCGAAGAGTAACTGTTTGGTAATGGATTGAGTAATAAGAAACTTTTTATCCTAAAAAACTAAACAGCCTTTTATTTTTTAAATTTCTAAACTTGTTAAGAATAATTACCTATTTCTACGAATTATATGATATAATCCTGTTGGAGCAAATAATGACCAAAGAAGAAAATCTTATAAAATGGGATCCAAAATTTAAAATCGGTATTCCTGTAATTGATGCACAACATGAACACCTCGTTAACTTGTGTAATGATTTTTATCAAAGCCTGCTTAAAAGCAAAGACAAAGAAAACTATCAATCACTTGTCAAACAAACACTTGAAAACTGCCTTAATTATGCCGCGACTCATTTTAAGGAAGAAGAACGCCTTATGAAGGCTTCAAACTTCGATGGTTACAGACAACACAAACACAGCCATGATTCATTTACCGCAAAATGCCAAATAACCTATGAAAGCATAGACACTATTTCAATCTCAGAAGCAATAAAATTCTCGCTTTTTCTATATGAATGGATCAACACCCACATCGCACACGAAGACAGGCTCTATCTGCCCACTCTTGTGGAATTCCTAAAAAACCAACAGACAAAATAAGCATATTATTACTCATTGCCGGACGGTTTTATTCTTGGCTTTGTGAATTTGTAAAATTTGGGCGCACGGTAATCAATGTACCAGCCGCCATTATAAAAACCGTTTTCGTTTACAGTGGGAACAACAAAAATGACGTTTGTTGGATTTTCTGTGTCGTATTCAAAGACATTTGACAGCCAGTCACCTTTATTCTCACATTCAAAAAAGTCAGTACGGTCTTTGGGAGTACAAACACTAATCCAGTATTTTCCGGGCGCAAGTATCAGATGCATTGCCATACCACCGCTCAAATACCAGGATTTCATATATTCGTTCTTAACGTTGGAGATTGAAACCCATTCGTAAGTGGCTTTGGCTTTTGTATATGTAACATCTTCGCCTGTTTCTGCATCTTCGAGTTTAAGCCAGCAGCGCACGGTATTTATGTCGCCGTTGTTATCGGGACGGTAAATAATCAGCGACCAGGGATCAGGACCGACTCTCTGCTCCGGCTCGGCATAAACAAAACATGAGAATATACATAAAATCAAAAAAATTCTGACAAATTTTATAAGGATAAAAAAATTGCTGCTTTTTGTCATATCTCCTCGATGATTATTATATTTATACCAATTATCTTCTAATCCAGCCACGCTTTTACAAATTCTTTGGTAATTACCTCTTTTCCGTATTCTGTAACATACGGATATGCGTCGCCAAAATCCAGAATTCGTCCGTCGTTACCAAACACTTTTCTTCCAATTATAATCAAAGTTTTGTACGGTTCGTTATTTCTGTTCAAGAAAATCTTTATAAGGAAAGAATCTTTTTTCCTTTTCAGTTTTTCGACGGAAAGCTTTGCGACGGTATCTTTAGCTATTTTTATCCATTCACCAAAAATCAGGTTTTCCATTTTTTACCCAAAGACAGTATATTTTGTTTTTAAAAATTGATATATAGGTAAAAACGTATTATACTGCTTATAAACGCTTGTAAAAAAGGAATGAGGATGAATAAAGTTTTGTCAGGTACTCTTAAAACAACCGGCATCATAGTATTAGCGTTGATTGTACTATTGTTATTACTGATACTGATTCTGACGATTTTTGAATACAGACCCGCAGCCATATCAGACGCCGAAGTTTTTTCCGCCAATACAACTGCAAACGGCATCAGCACAAAGACAAAAACACAAATCCTCACCTGGAATATCGGCTACGGCGGATTAGGAAAAGCGGAAGACTTTTTTATGGACGGAGGGAAAAGAGTCCGCCCTCAAAACAAGCAAATCGTACAAAATTACACGGATAACATTTGTAAAACTATACAAACTGTTAATGCAGACATAAATTTCATTCAGGAAGTTGACCAAAAAGCACATCGTTCTTATAAAATCAATCAGATTGAACAGATTGCACAAGTTACACAAAAACAAGCCTCATACACACACAACTTTAACTGCATATTCTGCCCGATTCCTTTTCCACCTATAGGACAGGTAAAAAGCGGTGTTGCAATCTTTACAAACTACAAAACAACTTCGGCCGAGCGTCATGCGCTGCCTTCTCCATTCAAGTGGCCGGTGAGAATCGCCAACCTCAAGCGCTGTATGCTGGTAACGCGGCTTCCGGTAGTTGAAAGTAATAAGGAAACAGGAAAAGAACTTGTTCTTGTAAATTTTCATCTTGAGGCCTTTGATGACGGCGAGGGTAAAAAAGCACAGACAAAAGTGCTGGTAGATTTTTTGAATTCCGAATACCAAAAGGGAAACTACATTATCGCCGGTGGTGATTTTAATCAAAAGTTCCCTAATGATAATGGCAAATATCCGGTTGTATGGCCTAACGGTTGGCAGCCCGGACAGCTGGACAACAGTATTCTTCCGAATGGATTCAGCTTTGCGGTAGATGATTCAGCGCCAACCTGCCGTTCAGTGGAATTTCCGTACACGGATGAACGGGTTGAATCGCACAACTGGCAGTATTGGGTTATAGACGGTTTTATTGTGTCACCGAACATCCGCTGCCACAGTGTACGGGTTCTTGACAAGTACTTTGAGAATGCGGATCACAATCCAGTTCTTATGGAATTTGAATTGAACTGACGGCTTATTATATTGCTTTTTTTTTGCAATTACATTAGAATGAGTTCAGTTTGACAATATATGAATATATGTCAATATAAAAAAGCGAGGTAACATGGAACAAACATTACCAAAACTCCTGAGGGAAACAGCTCAAAAACATCCTGAAACAGCATCTCATTATTACAAAGGTGAGAAAGATCAGTTTGTTCCTGTCCTTTACAAAGATTATTATCAGACAGCATTAAACTTTGGTGCCGGACTTCTTGACTGTGGCATAAAACGAAATGACCATATCGGCTTAATATCCGACAACAGAAAGGAATGGTCGTTTGCTGACATGGGGCTTCTCGCTATCGGGGCGATTGATGTTCCTCGCGGTTGCGATGCTACCGAAAACGATTTGCGCTACATTCTTGATTTTGCCGACTGCAAAACTGTTATCGCCGAAAACGCTTCGCAAATCAGAAAAATTCTTGGACTACGCAGTGATTTACCAAAAATTGAACAACTCATTTGTTTTGAAGAACTTTCAGACGAAGATATAAACAAAATAAAAGATGCGGGAATGAGTTTTCTTTCTTTTTCCGATGTTATGGCACGCGGAATTGAATTCAGAAAGAACAATCCTAACAAAGTTGAAGACGAACTTGAAAAAGGCCAGTGGGATGATCTGGCTACAATCATATTTACGTCCGGCACAACGGGAAACCCAAAGGGCGTTATGCTGACGCATGGCAACTTTCTGACACAGCTTGATGAACTGCCGGAGCGAATTTTGATTTCACCGGACGGTAAGGCAATTTGTGTTCTTCCTATATGGCATGCTTTTCAAAGAATTTGCGAATACGTTATTCTGGCAAAGGCAGCTGCCGTCTGTTATTCCAAACCGATAGGTTCTGTTCTGCTTGCTGATTTTATCAAACTTAATCCGCAGATTTTGCCGGGGGTTCCGCGTGTTTTTGAAGCAATTTATGACGGAATTTTCCGCACTATGCGCAAAACAGGCGGAATTACCTTCGTTCTTTTCAAATTTTTTATAAAAGTCGGTATCCTATTTTCTCGCATTGACCGCATTTTGTTCAGCAGAAATGCGCAATACAAAAAAATATTCAAGCCCTTACTTTGGCTCATTTTTGTTCTGCCGTGGCTGTTGCTTTATCCGCTCAAATTACTAGGCGATGTTCTCGTCTTTAAGAAAATCCGTGCAAAACTCGGCACAAGCTTTATTGGTGGTGTTTCCGGCGGCGGTGCCCTTCCACCGGCAGTTGACGAGTTCTTCTGGGCAATTGGTGTCAGCATTGTTGAAGGCTATGGCTTAACGGAAACAGCACCTGTTGTTGCAGTTCGTCCGCAGACAAAACCTATTTTCGGCACAGTCGGAAGACCTATCAGACACGTGGAAGTGCGTATTACCGATGAAACAGGAACCATACTGAAACCCGGTGAAAAAGGTTCAGTCTGGGTCCGCGGCGACATTGTAATGAAAGGCTACTACAAACGCCCCGAATTAACCGCTAAGGTGATGGATAAAGATAACTGGTTCGATACAGGCGATTTGGGAACCCTTACAATAAACGGCGAACTTGTTCTTAAAGGTCGCAAAAAGGACACGATTGTTCTTCGCGGCGGTGAAAACATAGAACCTCTTCCGATTGAAATGAAGCTCTGTGAATCACGGTTCATATCAAATGCGGTTGTACTGGGTCAAAATGTAAACGGACAGGATCAGAGATTCCTCGGTGCGCTGATTGTTCCGAGCAAAGATGATTTGCTTTCTTTCGCAAATGAATCCGCAATACAATTCAAAGAATTTAAAGACCTGCTTGTGCATCCAGAAGTTCTTAAAATGTACGAGGACGAAATTAAGAATCTGATAAATTCCAAAACAGGTTTCAAACTGTTTGAACGTATTAACAAATTTGTGCTTTTGGAAAAACCATTTGAAGTTGGCGTAGAACTTTCCGCAAAGCAGGAAATAATGCGTTACAAAATGGCATCACTTTATCCAAAGCAAATAAGCCAGCTGTTCAAGGATTAGGAGTTAACGAAGCAAAAATACCTCATATTGTTTTGCGAGCAGAGCCTGTATGTTATCAGGTATCTGGAGGTATGCGTCGTCTACAATCATTGTAAGATTCTTTATTATATAGTTTATATCAAAGCCATCTGTGTACTTCCGAACTCCATGTGATTTTGCCAAATCCGGCTCATAATCTGAAAGAGGATAAATTTTAAGATCAGAAAAACCCGCCCCGTAATGTGTTATAGTCGGAATGAGGCATGGATTTTTATAGTAAGTGTCTCCGGTAGAAAGATTTTTTTCCAAGTCAAGGGAAAGCATAGCACCGATTATTCTGGGCCCTTCGTTCTGTGCTGAAACAAAATTGCCGATTGAGTATGCAACAAGCACTTTTCTGCCGTCTGCGGAGACCAGTTCTTCAACTGGCTGCAAAACATGAGGATGCGTTCCGATGATGAGATCCGCACCCCAATCCGCCAGCTTTTGTGCAATCATTCTTTGGTTTTCACTGTTCTTCGTTGCATATTCACTTCCCCAGTGCATTGAAACAACTACAAAATCACTGATTTCTCTTGCAGCCTTAACCTGCTGCTCCAAAAGTTCTTCGTTTTCCGTCTTTATTATCTTCAAAGGCGATTTTACAGGTAGATACAAACCGTTTGTGCTGGAAGTAACGGCTATCAAAGAAAGTTTTATATCGTTTTTTTCAATCGTTCTGATGTTCTGCAAATCTTCCTCATCCCGAAAAGCGCCTGAAACAGCAATTTCCTCTTTTTGCGCCCAATAATCGATTGAAACTTTGAGACCTTCTTCACCTTTGTCCAACATATGGTTATTTGATACGGAAAACATATTGAAGCCCGCTTCAATCAAAAAATCACCCAAAACCGTTGGGCTGCAAAAACGTGGGTACGTTGAAGGCTCAAACGGAGGAGAAGCGAGCAGTGTCTCTTGATTTATAAATGCAAAATCCTTACTTGAAACAAGAGGAAGAATATGTTCGTATAAAGGGAAAAAATCGTATGTGCCGTCAGTAGTTCTCGCCCGTGCCTGCTTGTAAATTGTATCATGAATAAGATTGTCGCCGGCTGCAATGAAAGTTGCCGTTTTTATGGTTTCGACAGGTTCTTGAGGAACAGGAGGTTCCGTTATTTCAACTGTTTCAGGCGGCCTCACAATAGGTTTATTGTCTGCGCATGAAAAGAATAAAAAAACTGAGCAGACAAAAATAACAACAATGAGGCATCTGGTTTTTAGAAGCATACTGGAAAATTATAGCACACTAACGCTTTTTTGCTCTAGTGCCTGTCTTCCGTGTTTTTGAAGAGCTTGAGGCTTTTGCAGTTTTTGCTGTACCCGAAGTTTTCTTCTTTGCCGCATTCTTTTTGACCGGCGGTGCAAACACTTTGATAAACTCATCCGCTTTGTACTTTGAAGCTTTTTGAGCTTTTGTAAACTGCGAGAACATATCCGCAACAAGAGCAGTTTTTGCAGAAGACGGCGCAAACAGCATTTGTTCAAATGCAACAGTCCACAATACATCCGTCATCTTTTCACTGTTGAACCAGCGTACACCGTCGTACTCGTTCAAACCGGAAATTATAAAAGCCTTAGGCGAATAGAAGACTGTCTTTAATACTTCAAAATAAGCAGTCTTGTCTTTTTTATCCTTTGCAATAAAACCGGCAGCCGGCAGAACCTCGCAGAAAGTCTGCATTGTACAATAGGTATCGTTTGTTTTGAGCCCAAAGTTACACAGTACATCCACACACTTTCTGTCCAGACCGAAAAGCTTGTTTACCGCATGCCCATTCTTTTCAACGGATTTGGAACCAACAACCTTTCCTGTCATTTTAAGAACACAGAACAAAACGGCGTGTTCAGCCATATTCGGCTTAGAGAGCAAGCCTTCATAAAGTTTCTTGCAGAAAGCGACTGTTTCTTTTGAATCCTTTGCGGACGGTTTTTCCGCTGTCTTTTTTACAGCAAGAATATGCTTTAAGTCATCACAGAACTCTTTCCAAATTTTTTCAGCGGGAACTGGCTTACCGACTTTCTTTTTGTCAATTACATGCGATGCACCGTAATTTCCTTCAATAAAGCTCCGCAATGTGTTTATATAAGCAAGTCCTTTTTCTTCAACTGAGGCAGTAATCTTTGCTAAAGAAGGCACAACAATCTTGCGTCGCTTGCGTATATTTTCGGGCAGATACACTAATGCCGCATTCGTAATAAAATCTTTGCCGACAAAATCGTTGAAAGCCTTGTACAAATCTTTAAGGAAGATTTCCTGAAGCGCAATTTCTATATCCTCAACACCCTTGCCACCGAGAGTTTCATACAATATTCTGTACTTTCCGGTTTCGTCATCAAGAACTTCGCTAAAATCCATCAATACCTGTGATTCAAACCCCTGCAAACTCAGGAACAAGCCGTTGTCCAAAATTTCAGTGGAACGGCGGATGAACCACAAACCGCTGCGCTGTTCGTGGAAAATACAGTATGCGTTTTGTTTGTTAGAGAGTCCAAGTGCGTTTCCTAACTGCACAGTTTCTAGCCGGACGGAGTCCTCCCCGGTTTTTACCGCATATCGGCATGATTCCTTTATCCAACCGCAGGCCTGCTGATAAACATTGTTATAGAAAACTATTACCTTTTCATTACCGAATGAGTTTGAATAAGCAAAGACGTTTTCGTTTACTGAACCGTTGTTCCATACATCATAAAAATAAAAGTTGTTTACTTCCGCAAAAAGGTAACGTTTTTTCATTAATGGGAAAATTTCCCTGTTGTGTCTTTCTATCAAATCCTGATCAGGCGTTTCCTTCCAGTAAGCTTTCTGGTACTCCATACCGTATTTTTCAGTAAAGCCTTCAATCTGTCCGTGACCGAACATCGGCAGTCCCGGCATTGTTACCATCAGCGTACAAACACCAAAGTACTTGTCGCCTTTACCGAACTGTGCAACAGCAGTTTCTTCGTCAGGGTTGTTCATAAAGTTTACAAAGCGGCGCAGAACCTGTGGATCAAATTCCAACGTATTTTTAACAGTCTGCCGGTATTTGTAGTTTTCTTCCTTTTTAAGCATATTCATGAACGCACTGTTGTATACGCGGTGCATACCGAGAGTACGTACAAAATAGCCTTCCATCATCCAGAAAGCTTCCGCCAAAAGCAGTGTGTCAGGTATTTCCTTTGCACAGCGGTCAACAACTTCGCGCCAGAACTCGTTAGGGATACGGTTTTCAAATTCATCACGGCTCAATGCGGATTCGGAACGTGTCGCAATATCACCGCCAACACCTGGTTCAGGATACCACAGACGTTTTATGTGCTTTTTTGCAAGAACCATAGCCGCATCAAAGCGGATAATCGGGAAGTTTCTTGCAACATGCAGAATCTTTTGTATAACTTCTTCCCTCGCAATCGGATTCAAAAAATCAATCTGTGCGGTATCATTCCACGGCATACCTGTGCCGTCGTTTCCATGATAGATGTATCTTGTGTCACCGGTATAATTGTCTACTCGTTTGAAAACAACAGCACAGTCGCTTTTCTGGTAGTAATGGTCTTCCAAATATATACCTACACGACCATCCTGCGAAAGATTTTCGCCTGTAAAGCTGTACTGCGGGAATGGACAATCACGCCGCTGAATGAACAAATCAGGTTTTTCTACCACCCATTTTGCATCCATACCGGTATGGTTTGGAACCATATCCGAAGCAAGTCTTATACCGCGCTGCCAGCATCGCAAACGCAGATTTGAAAGCGCATCCCAGCCACCTAGATTCTGTGCAATGTCGTAATCATACAAACTGTAAGCACTTGCGGCAGCTTCTGGATTTCCGTTTATCTGCTTTATACGCTGGCTGGCGTGCGAGCGTTCCCACAGACCTATGAGCCACAAACCGGTAAAACCGCGCGAAGCAATAATATCAAGTTCCTCATCAGGAATCTGATCAAGCCGTGATATGTCACGCTGATACTTGTCACTCAGCTGATTCAACCACACAAGAACGGTTTTTGCCAAAAGAACAACGCGCGGCATCCATTCGCGGTCAGGGCTGTAACGCTCGTATTCCTGAGAAAGATAGTCGTAATTGTAGGCTTCCATCGGAGGCAGATTGGTCATTCCGCCATTCCAGCCAGGTTTGTCTTCTTCCGAAATCATATCAATTCCAAAGAGAAGCCGCTTTAACCAATCACCGAGCAAATCAGCCCAGTATAATCTAATATAATCAAGCTGTCCTTTTAGGCTGTTCGGACTGAAGAGGACAGGCTCTTTTAACATTGTAATCAAATCGTTGTTTTTGGGGCCGAACGGGGGAAGCTCTGCAAAAACTTGTTTTATCGTTTTCCACGTTTTATTGTAAAGAGGATTTTTTTTCAGTTCTTTATCACCGAATAGAATTTCAAACTGTGCAAAAGCCGGGTTCTCGTTCGCCAAATGAAGCATCAGCAGTTCTTCAAGAATTATAAGCCGGTTTGAAACACCGGATTCCGCATCGTTCTGTGACAAGTATTCGCTTATTGAACAAGTATTCCGGTACACGGCAAGAGGGGGAAATTCTTCCGCAAACGCAGCAAAGAGCTCATCAACTGTTTTTTTACCATATTCAGAGTCCAAAGCGGAGAGTACTTTTTCAAAGGCTTTTTTATCTTTCTGTTGCCTGTACAGATAGCAGACATAATGGAAAATCTCATCAATAAGCCCCATTGCGTTTACCTGTCCGGCCCGCAACATTTTTTCAGGTTTGTCGAATGTTACGGATTCGTTTATTTTCTTTGTAAATTCCCTTACCTTTTTAACATTAGCCAGAATAACGTTGCCGCTGGTCGCAAAAAGACCTTCATTGAATTTGCACAAATCCCTGATTTTTCGGGAAACATGAAACTCGTACAGAGGAGCTTGTGTATCATTTTTTTCATTGGAATTCAATATCATTTTATGAGTAAATTGGACGTTGTTCATTTTTCCCCCTGAAGTCCGGTTACTTATGCAATGCACATATTTTCTTTATTGCGGCAATCAAATCCGTATCGTTTGCGAGTACTTCCACCGTTCTTGGAATCCGATATGTCCAGTTGAATTCCGAAATTGAGCCCGGAATGTTAATGCGCTCGTCATCAGGATTTTTGTCATAATACTTGCTTGAAAGATAAAGAAAATCCTGGAACGGATGAATGCAAAAACTGCTCTTTGTCAAAGCCAGTTTTTTTAAGATATATTCGGCGGTCTCAGGTGTAAACACATCCGGCGAAATGTTCTTTTCTGCACCAAAGTCTCTGATAAAATCTTTTCCCGCATTCTCATTGAGCCACCAACCGCGGATTGTGGAAGAATCATGCACGGAAGAAGCCGCTACGCTAAGCTGCGGATATTTTTCCGGCGCAATGTACGGTTGTCCGTCAGTATACCAGTCTCTTGTCCAGCGCAGAACACGCAGACCCAGAATGTTAATAGATTTCATAACCTTTGGAACAGACGGCGGATTTGCACCCAAGTCTTCAGCACATGCTGTCATATCCACGGAAGATACTAATTCCTGAAGAAGTTCTTTTGCCTGTTTTTCCCACAGCTTTTCCATCTTCTTCTGCTTTTCGGCAATTAGCTGCGTAAGTTTTTCACGTTCTTCATCGGACAGGGATTTCCATGAGGTTGATTCTGTATGACACCATGCTGCAGCATACTTATTCTTTGAAATTTCAATAAGAGCCCTATCGCGCCAACACTCTGCCAACCGTTTTTTAACACCGTCCTCTATATCCGCGGTCCAAATATCATCTTCGGTTTTAATCTCATCCTTGAACAGCCACATTTCTTCCTGACCTATGCGGTTCATTATCTTTTCAAGCTGTCCGTGAGTGTACAAATAATCGTTGTTATCCTGCTGAACTATATACGTCGGTACATGCGGTTTGGAAAGCCAGCGGATACGCATTGCATCAAAACCCAGCTTTTCCAGTTCCGCTGCGGAAATTGTTACAAGCGGCTGTGTATAACCAAGAACGGCGGTATGCTCACCTTTAGGAACAGCCCAAATTCTGAAAAAGCCCAGAACATGGTCTATGCGGTAAGCCTGATAATACTTTACCGCCGCCGCGAGACGCGCCTTCCACCATGAAAACCCGTCTTTTTTCTGGTATTCCCAGTCATAAATCGGAAATCCCCAGTTTTGACCAACAGGGTTGTAATCATCAGGAGGAGAGCCGGCGCGCAGATTATCAATAAAACACTCGTGATACGCCCAGACATCAGCGGAATCCTCATTCATCATAATCGGGATATCGCCTTTTAAAAGCAGACCAAGAGATTTTACCTTTTTGGAAGCTGCAGAAAACTGCTCGTCAAGACGCATCTGAACCCAGGCAAAAAAGTAGTGGTTCATCTTTTTAGAAGGATTTGCCCACTCGGCTTTTATTTCTGCGAGAGACGGGTTTCTGAAGTTTTTCCATGTTTTTCAGGACGCTTCAAGGTTTTCACGTTTTTTTTCCATAAAAACCGCATAGTTTATTATCCAGGAATTTGCTTTTATCCAGGAAGCAAGTTTTATATCCTGAAGAATTTGTTCCTTATTAGCCGCAAAAATCTTTACCAGCAAATCTATTTTATCATGCCGGAGCTTTTTATAATCAAAACGCTTGTTTGCAACATGAGCTTTAGCTATCTTTTTTATATCTTTGGCAAAAGCTGATGCTTCAGGCAGTGCCTGCAGCCGTACATATAAAGGATTAAGGGCAAAAGCCGAAAGAGCCGAATACGGAGAACTTTCCGTTCCTGTATCGTTTACAGGCAGTAGTTGAATCAGTTTTAATCCGCATTTCTTACAGAATTCGGCGAACGGGATTAAATCCAAGAATTCACCACAACCACAGCTTTCATCAGTTTTTAAGGCTGAGAGGGGAATTGCTGTTCCTGTTAATGTTGGTAAAGTTTTTTCCGCATTTTTCATGTGTCCATTATAGCATATATTAGTGAAAATTGAAAAAAAAATTGATGAAAGGGTAAAGATTATCCTACTACTATCTGAAGTTTCCCTGCGAGTTCCCTTCACTTCTAAAAGTTTTTCTTTCTCATCTTTCCAACTATCCTTGATTTAAATGAACAGACATTTCCCATTAAGCCACAATGTATACAATGTGTTTATTCAGTGATATCGGTTTGTTCAAATGATCTGCAAGCTATACGGAAACCTATAAGATTTTCTCTGCTGTTCGAAGGATAACGGTATATCCTTGTAAGCTTGCATGAAGCCGCATACATTCCCCAGCAGCCACCACAAACGAGACGATTTCCATCATTATTTCCTGTATCTTCCCAAATCCATTCGAGTATATTTCCTGTCATATCATAAAAGCCCCATGCATTCGGTTTTTTCTGGGCAACATCATGGCTCTTAAAATCGGAATTATAACCGTGCCATGCAACTTCATCTATGTTATTACTGCCTGAATATTCAGTATCTTCTCCGGCAAAAGCGGCTGTCATCCAATCATTCAACATCGGCAGACAAAAACCATTTGCAATGGGATTTTGAGTAATCGCCTTTGTAATTTTACGACCAGAATGAGGTTTGTATTTCCATTCAGTCACATTTGTTTTTCCGTCTACCAGATAAACAGGCTCCAAACCTAATTTTTCACTTAAAAGATTACAAAAGTAAATTGCATCATACCAGCTGACACTATCAACCGGGCGCTTTTCACCTTTAAAGGCACTCTGGTTTGCACCGACAACATCTTTATACAATTTTTGGGTAACTTCAGTACTGAGCATTCTTAAGTTATATTTTTCAGATGGAATTGTAATCAATTTCAAATCATAAGTTGCAAGAAATTCATCAACCTGAGTTTGAGAAAAACAAACAACCAGTGTACAAAACAATAACATCAAAAATACAATCAATTTTTTCATATAGAACTCCAACATTTCTAATTCAGAATATTAAACTAAAATAATGATAAAGGCAAAATATTTAGCTGTCAAGTTTGGATAACAGGTTCTGTACATTTCAAAATTTTCATATCTTATTCTATGCCATTTTTCACAAGCGAGGCATAAAAAAACTGCCCGAACAAATCGGGCAGTTGAATCAGCAAAACATAAACCAAGTGTTAGTTTGCGGCTTTTTTCAGTTCTTCAACTTTATCAGTTTTTTCCCATGGGAAACCTTCGCGGCCAAAGTGTCCGTAACTGGCTGTTTTTGCATAAATCGGCTTTTTGAGTCCCAAAGTTTTTGAGATACCTTCCGGTGTGCAGTCAAAAACCTTTGTTACTGCGGCTTCAATCTTTGAGCGAGTTACTTTTTCAGTTCCAAACGTATCAACCATGATTGAAACAGGGAACGGAACACCGATTGCATACGCAAGTTCAACTTCCGCACGTTCAGCCAAACCTGCGGCTACAATGTTCTTGGCAATATAGCGCGCCATATACGCGGCTGAGCGGTCTACCTTTGAAGGGTCTTTTCCGGAGAATGCGCCGCCACCGTGACGACCCATACCACCATATGTATCAACAATAATCTTGCGGCCTGTCAAACCGGAATCACCGTCAGGTCCACCGGTAACAAAACGTCCTGTAGGATTGATAAAATACTTGGTATTTGAATCCAATAAACCTGTTGGTTCAAGAACAGGCTTTATGATTTCGTTTATAATTGTTGTTCTGATTGTGTTATAATCCACTTCTGGATTATGCTGATGCGAAATAACAACAGCGTCTATTCTTACAGGTTTAAAACCATCGTATTCAACAGTTACCTGAGACTTTGAATCAGGACGCAGCCATGCAATTTTGCCGGATTTGCGCAACTCAGTGGCTTTTAACAAAAGCTGATGTGAATAATAAATCGGCGCAGGCATAAGAACAGGTGTTTCGTTGCAGGCAAAACCAAACATCATTCCCTGGTCGCCGGCTCCCTGCTGGCCTTCATATTCGGAAAGTCCTGTTCCCACAACACCCTGGTTAATATCGGGTGACTGGGCATGCAGACGGTTCATGAACTCGCATTTATTGCCGTCCAATCCAACGTCAGAAGAATTGTAACCGATATCCAGCGCAACCTTGCGAGCGATTTTCTCAGCTTCTTTTGCGATTATTTTTGGCAGTTCGGGATTCGGATCCTGGAAACCAATTTCACCACCAACAAGAACAAAATTCGTTGTAGCGAATGTTTCGCATGCAACATGGGCATTTGAATCAAGCTCAAGAACACGGTCAAGAATAGCATCAGAAATCTGATCGCACAGTTTGTCAGGGTGACCTTCACCTACTGACTCGGATGTAAATAAGTAATGATTGTTAGATAAGACAGCACTCATTTTGAGGCTCCTATTTAGCAAGATTTGCAATTCACAAGAATTGCTTCCGCTCTGCAATTCGGATAAATCAGCGGAATGCATGATAGCAATAATATAGTAAAAAAAGTGTTTCTATGCAAGCTGTTCTTTTTGTGGTACACTGACCGTAATGAGCAACAAAAAAGCAGCTAAAAGCGCAATAGTTACGATTATAGGCAGACCCTCATCAGGAAAATCCACATTTTTGAATACTGCCGCCGGTGAAAAAGTTTCCATTGTGTCGCCTGTTCCGCAAACAACACGAAATTCCATACGAGGTATCATAAATACCTCATACGGTCAACTGGTATTCATCGACACACCCGGCTATCATAATTCCGAGAAGAAATTCAACAACCAGCTCAAGTCTATAGCCGAAGAAAACATTGCGGATTCAGATCTTGTATTGTATTTGATAGACAGCACAAGAATTCCGGGAGAAGAAGAAACGCTGGTTGTCCAACTTGTAAGGCCGTTTTTGGACAAAACCGTTATCGGCATAAACAAGATAGACTTACCGGAATCAAACCAGCAGAAGATAAAGGACTTTTTAACGCAGGTCTTTCCTGATTTTCCACAGGAACGCATTGTTTCAGTTTCCGCGGCGAACGACACAAACATAAACGATTTGCTCCTGCAGCTGTACAAGCTTGCACCTGAACAACCGGCGTTTTATCCCGAAGAATACTACACGGATCAGGAAGTTGATTTCAGAATTTCCGAGATAATACGCGAAAACGCAATGAATCTGCTCCACGATGAACTGCCGCATGCAATCTATGTTGAAATTGCTGACATGGAATGGCGGAATGAAAACAAAAAACTGTGGGTAAGGGCTTTTATTGTAGTAGAACGCGACAGCCAGAAAGGAATAGTCATCGGGAAAAGCGCAACGATGATAAAAACAATCCGAATTGAATCGATAAAACAGCTTAGAAAGATTTTTGACTACAAAATAGAACTTGACCTGCAGGTAAAGGTGAACAAAAACTGGCGGCAAAAAGACAATGTTCTTGCAAAGCTTCTGCAAAAATCAGATAATTAGTTTTAAGCGCACAACTTGAATGCGGCGTCTGTACTGAGCTTCTACAATAAACAAAGCTTTTTCCGTTCTGACCAAAGTTCCTACAGGCGGCAGTTCTCCCAACCTTTCGAGCATCCAACCGGCAACTGTCTGATAATACTCGGATTCAAGATGCAAATTGAAAATGTCGTTTACATCTGTTAAAAACATATCGCCGGGAATTCGGAATTCGTGTGGGGAGATAAAATCAATCTGATCTTCAACAGGAATATCGTTATCGCCTGCATATTCGTCGCTCAAATGTCCGAACACAGCGGCAAGCAAATCATTGCGGGTCACAATTCCGCTGTTACATCCCTGTTCATCCACTGCTACAGCAATATTACTGTTAGTGTCAGTCATTTTTTTTAACAGCGAAACCGCGGAATTCGTTTTTGGAACAAACATAATATCCTGAACCGATTCTTTCAGTGAAAAATAGTTTTTATCCTTTTTGTAAAACAAAAGATTGCAATAATCAACATATCCTATAATTGAATCAATATCATCAACGAATACCGGAATACGCGAAAAACCAGTATCCTTAAACATTTTCAGGGTATCATCAAAACTGGAATCCACAGGAAGAGCTTTTACAAACGAACGGTCAGTCATAACATTGTATACGCGCAAATCCGTGAACTCAAAGATTTTATCCAACATACGGCTTTCACTGCGTTCAAAGATTCCTTCCTGGCTGCCCAGCTTAATCAGTGTCTTTAATTCTTCTTCCGTAACAATAGGAATCCGCTTTTTCCATATTATGCCGCTCAAAAAGTTTATTCCCTTTGAAATACCGGCAAACACGATTGAAACAGGGGAAAACAGTATTTCAAAAAATAGCAGCACCGGCGAAAATATTTGAGCAGTTCGTTCTTTTTGCAAAAGAGCGGCAGTTTTTGGAATTATCTCGCAAAAGATGATTATCAAAACTGTCATTATCAGTGTTGCCAGTCCAATACCGGAATCCCCGCAGATTGCAATGATTATTGCGGTTGTTAATGCGGAAGCCAGGTTATTTACAAGATTGCTTCCTACAAGAATCGTAGTAAGAAGCAAATCCTGTCGTTTTTTAAGTTTTTCAATAAGCCTTGCGTTATACCGTCTTTCTTTTATCATCTGGCGGACATTTATTTTTGACAAAGCCACAAAAGCAGTTTCGGAAGCGGCGAAAAAAGCGGAAAGCAGTATCAGAACAAAAAGCATCAGAAAAAACATAAACGCTACCGCCTGCCTTTTACTTTTACGGAAACGGTTTTTATGCGGGTCCCGTCCATTTCTTCAACAATTATAAGCAAATCATCGGTTTCGACAATTTCTTCAGCAGCGGGAATTTTTCCTGTTTTTTCCATGATAAAACCCGCAATGGTGTTGTAAAATTCGGATTCCAAAGCAATGCCTGTTTTTTCTTCCAGTTCCGCCAGAGTAAAATTACCAGGGACAGTAAAAGGCTCGTTAGGGATTTCTTCAGTTTCAGACGCGGGAGTATCTTCGTCAAAAACAGACTCGAAAATTTCCCTTGCCAAATCTCCTATCGTTACCAAACCAGATGTGCCCGAATACTCATCTATGATTATTGCCATCGTCTGGTTATTTTCACGGAAAATTTTATTTACGACGGAGATTCTACGATTTTCAAGAATGAACAACGGAGGGCGCAGAACGTCTTTCAGACTGAATGAATCCTTGCTGTCTTCATAAAACAGAATATCCTTTATGTACACAATTCCGCAGATGTGATCCAAATCATCGTCATAAACAGGAAAGCGCGAAAAGCCCGAATTTTCGGCAAGAGCAAGAACTTCATCAAAGGTTGCATCGATGCTGACTCCGGTAATATTCTGCCGCGGTATCATAATTGTTTTTACATTCAAATCCTTGAATTTAAAAACCTGCCGCAACATCGCTTTTTCGCCGGATTCCAAAACACCTTCTTCTTCGCCGGCATCTATAAAGGTTTTGATTTCTTCTTCAGTATAAGACACGACTTTTTTTACAGAAGAATAACCGAGCAAAAACGTTACTAAATCGGATATTTTTGTAAAAAAGAAAGTTACTGGCGATAAAATCTTCATCACTACCGATATGAAGGGGGCAAGCAAAGACGCAATCCGTTCGGGGTGTGACGTAGCGATGATTTTTGGGGTTATTTCGCCAAAAATCAGCAGAAGAACTGTCGCAACAAAGGTTGCGGTTGCAACGGCACTTTCACCGGATAATTCCGTAATGAGCGCCGTTAATATGGCGGTTACACCAATATTTACTGCACTGTTTCCGATTAGATTTGTATTTAAAAGCTTGTTTTTGGAATCCAGCAGTCTGCCGATTTTTACAGCATTCTTTTCTTTTTTGCCTCGCAGAACCCTTATCCGTAATTTGTTTATTGAGGTAAAAGCTGTTTCCGAGGCAGAAAAAATCATTGAAAGCAGTATCAGGACTGCTACAAGCAGTCCCAATACAAAGAATTTGACATTCAAATTTTACTGTCCGACCTCGTCATTAGTCGGTGCCTGATCAATATAGTTGTATGTCTGCCTGATGCTGTCGGCTGCTTCGCTTTCAGGTGCCATATCTATAGCTTTTTTGAGATAATCCAGAATCAGTTCTTTAGAACCCTGTCCTGTATATGCAGAAAGATATGCCGACATATAATAAGCCTGTTGTTTTTCTTCGGCGGTAAGTGTTTCGATTTTTGTTAAATTCAAAAAGCAGTTTACGGCCTCTTGGGGCTGATTGCTCTGCAAAAAGGAAGCTACGTCAAAATATGCAAGATACAACAGATATTTTCCCAAAACGCCGGTTTTGTTGGAAGGATCGAGTTCCGGGATTTCACGGATATAGTCTATCATTGATTCACGGCCGTTTATATCGGTCGCTTCAAACATCTCATCGATGTATTTTACTTTTTGGATTCCCTTTGATACGGCTATCTTCTTTGTAAGTGATGCAATCTTCTTTTTGTTATTCTCTATTGAATCAACCGTCTTGAACAATTCATCAGTAGATTCCATTACCTGCGTATCCGTAATTGTACCGTAAGAAGAACCTTCCTTATCAAGCAGAACAAGAGTCGGTGTTCGTTCTACAGCATAAGTTGCCGCAAGAATATAAAGTCGTTCAATGTCTTCTTCGCTTACACCGTTTTCATCAAGCGGAATATCAAGATTTACGAGTACAAATCTTTTACCGGCCCTTTTTATGAAAGCGTCTTTGTTAAAAACGGATTCTTTCAGGTTTTTGCTTGTATTGTTATCCCATTCATCACCGGAGAACAAAAGCATTATGTTTTTTCTGCCCTTTTCAGCCGCAGCCTTTGCCGCCTCAAAATCGTTGATCCAGCTCTTTGTTGCCGTAGCATTTGTAACTAAAAACCAAATACCGCATCCTATAACGGCTGCAGCCAGAACACTTATTACGGCTATAAGTATTCCTTTTTTTCCTTTTGATTTTGTCTCAGCAGATACAGTATTTTCTTCAGAGGAGACATTTACCTGCTCCTGTGTTTCATTAACGTCCTGATTCATTTCGTCCATTATAGAACTCCTTTATTTGAAATATGCCACACCGGCGGCAAATATATTCTGACTCTTGCATCTATCGATGTTTTTCAACAAATCATCCGATCCCAGAGTTCGTTCATTGTGTCCCATCTTGCCGAGAACATGTCCGTCGGGACTTGTGAGACCTTCTATCGCGTATGCGGAACCGTTCGGGTTATCCGGCTCATTCATGGTCGGACAGCCGTTTTCATCCACGTACTGTGAGAAAACCTGTCCGTTTGCAAACAGCTTCTTTGCAAGTTCTTCTTCAATAACAATACGTCCTTCGCCATGCGCTATCGGTACATAATGTATTTTGTTATCGTAGATTGAAGAATCTCTTGCCCAGGGTGAGATTGCGGACAAAACCCTTGTCCTAACAATTCTTGATGTGTAACGGTTCGTATTGTATGTGAGGGTTGGCGCTTTTTCGTCCGGTTCACAGATACGTCCAAACGGAACAAGCCCAACTTTTATGAGCGCCTGAAATCCGTTGCAGATACCGAGGACAAGCCCCTTTCGCTTTTCAAGAAGAGTCATTACCTCATCCGCAATTTCGTGCTCACGCAGAACGTTCGCAATGAACTTGCCCGAGCCGTCCGGTTCATCACCAACGGAGAATCCGCCGGAAAGTGCGAGAATCTGTGATTCGGCAATTTTTTTGCGGAATGCGGTCAATGATTCAGCCAGCTGCTCTTTTGTATTGTTGCGGAATACGAAAAGTTCCGTATCTGCGCCTGCCAGGCGGAATGCGCGTTCCATATCGTATTCGCAGTTTGTACCTGGAAAAACCGGAAGAATAACCTTTGGTCTTGCCGAAAAACCGATATTTTTTTGTGCCGGCTTTTCGCTGATAGAAGAATGAGCTGCAACGGCAAACTCAGGCAGAGTCTCTGCGCTGGAAGATTCTGACTTTGCTTTTTCAGCCTTTTCAGAAATCGGCGGGAATACTTTTTTCAAAGGTTTTTCCCACACATCTTCAAGCAAAGAAAGATCAAGACGTACACCGCCTATATTCAGTTGCGGTTCTTTTACTGTATGACCGAGAAGAACCCAGCCGTTTTTGTCACAATCGGCGCAAGGTTTGTCCGTTTCCAAAATCATTGAGCCGTAAAGCGGCAGGAACATAAATCTGATGTCATCGTCAGTGTCGACGGGCAAAAGAGTTGCAATCTTGTCAGAAGCAGCTTTTAGTTCCGCAGTGTCAGCCGCAAAACCTATTTTGTTTCCAAAACTCATCTTTGCAACAGCAGCCGCAATTCCTCCGGCTCCAACCGTATAAGCAGCGGAAACTAAACCTTTTTCATTCAACGCACCAACAGCCTCTGCATTCTTCTTGAACTGCTCAAAATCAGGTGCCAAGTCTGCCGTATATTTTTGCGGTACAAGGTAAACACACTTATCGGCTTTTGTAAAAGAACCGCCTTTTACGAGCCGTGTATCCGTAACACCAACCGCAAATGAAACAAGCGTAGGCGGAACATGAATATCCTGATAAGTACCGCTCATACTGTCTTTACCGCCGATTGCAGCAGTTCCCATAACCTTTTGGGCTTCAAGCGCGCCTAACAGTGCGGCTGCCGGTTTTCCCCAGGCCTTGGGAGAAGTTGTTCTTTCAAAATATTCCTGGAATGTAAGGCGGGCTTTTTCGGGATTACCTCCCAAAGCGGTCATCTTTGCAAGTGAATCAAGAACGGCAATCTGCGCACCGTGCCACGGACTCCATGAGGCGATATACGGATCATAACCGTATGTCATTACACTTGCGGTATCAGTGTCTTTAACCACATCCTTGTTATTTGAATCATAAACAGGTATTTTTGCCGCCATACCGATTTCAGGCGTTCCCTGATAAACACCGCCGTAAGGGAACAGAACGGAAGCAGCTCCGATGGAACCGTCAAAACGTTCTCCCAGACCGCGCTGAGAACAGCACGTTAAATCTGAAAAATCCGCGTTAAACAGCGATTTGTAAAAATCCTCACACGAAACTTCCGGAGATTTTTTTGCAAACAGCTCATCCACAGCTTTTAAAGGTCGCAGCAGAGGGCTATCAGCTTTTTTGGGAGAAGCTATAAAAGCTTCTGCAGTTTTTTTAGCACCGGCTGTATCAAGGAAAGAACGGTCAATATCAACTATGGTCTTTCCGCGCCACTTCATTACAAGACGGTTTGTATCGGTAACTTTTGCAATTACACACGCATTAAGATTTTCTTTTCCTGCGGCTTCTATAAAGGCGGCAGAATCCTTTGCCCTTACAACAACAGCCATTCTTTCCTGTGATTCAGAAATGGCAAGTTCCGTTCCGTTCAAGCCTTCATATTTTTTTGGAACTGCATCCAGGTTAATGTCCAGTCCGGGAGCAAGCTCACCTACAGCAACAGCAACACCACCCGCACCAAAGTCATTGCAGCGGCGTATCATCTTACCTATTTTTTCGTTTCGGAACAAACGCTGTATTTTGCGTTCTTCTACGGCATTTCCTTTTTGAACCTCAGCAGCCGCTGTAGTAACGGATTCAACCGTATGAACCTTGGAAGAACCTGTTGCACCGCCTATTCCGTCACGTCCGGTTCCACCACCAACAAGGATTATAACGTCGCCGGCGTCCGGTTCTTCACGTTTTACGTTTTCAGCTGGAACGGCCGCAATAACGGCACCAAGTTCCATACGTTTTGCTTCAAAACCTTCGTGATAAATTTCTTGAACCTGGCCGGTTGTAAGACCAATCTGGTTTCCGTATGAACTGAAACCTGCCGCAGCCTCGCGAGTAAGCTTTAACTGCGGAAGTTTTCCGGGACGTGTCTGAGAAAGCGGTTTTGTGGGATTTGCCGCACCTGTAATGCGCATTGACTGATAAACCCATGAACGTCCCGAAAGCGGGTCGCGGATTGCACCGCCAATACATGTTGCGGCACCTCCAAAAGGTTCAATCTCGGTAGGATGGTTATGTGTTTCATTTTTGAACATCAAAAGCCATTTTTCTACGGAATCAGTCTGCTTGCCGTTTTTGTCAGTATTCTTGCAGTGAACGTCAATAAAAATGGAACAAGCGTTTATTTCTTCGGAAAGTTCAATATCATCAAGCTTTCCGTGCTTTTTGAGATACTTTGCGCCGATAACAGCCATATCCATAAGTGTTACGGGTCTGTCGGCGGTAGTATAAATTTCGGTGTGCATGTCGGTGTAGTTTTTAAGCGACTGCTCAAAGCGGTTCTTAAAATCACCGTTTTCAATTTCTATTTTTTCAAGCCGTGTATTGAATGTTGTATGACGGCAGTGGTCGGACCAGTATGTGTCCAAAACCCGTATTTCCGTCTCGGTAGGATCTCTGTTGATTGATTTGAAATAATCCTGCAAAAAGCACAAATCATCCAAATCCATTGCAAGAGTTTTTTCTTTTAAGTAACCGGCAAGCTGTTCTCTGGAATAACCGATAAATCCGTTTTGAATCTTAATGTCATCGGGATTATCAACTTTCATTTCGAGCGTTAAAGGAATTTCAAGCTTTGCCAGCCGTGAATCAACCGGGTTTATTAAATAGTTCTGTATCTTCTTCAACTCGTCGGCGCTAACACTGCCGTCAAGAATAATAAGCTTTGCACAGCGTACCTTTGGTGGATTGGAACCAGAAGATTCCTGCGCCATCAAAAGTGTGAGACACTGTTCGGCTGAATCGGAACGCTGATCATACTGACCTGGCAGTAATTCCCATGCTATAACTGTTTCGGATTTTTTTAACGGAAATTCTTTTTCGTAAATAATATCGCTCTGAGGCTCTGAAAAAATTCTGTCAGAAGCCTTTCTACAGATTGAATCCGGTACATTTTCTATGTCATACCGGTTCAAGTACCTTACGGATTTAACACCACTTATTCCTAAAAAATCTGTGATTTCGGAATATACACGATTTGCCTCATTGCAGAAGCCGGCTTTTCTTTCAACATAAAGACGATACATTGGTAAATTATAGTAATTTATGATAAAAAATACAATGTTATTTGCCCCATAATTGACCAAAATAACATCCGGCATTAGAATAACCTATCACAATTGTTTTCCGCACAATCAGGCGGCAAATCAAAGGATTTATTATGTTAGAAAAGAATGAAAAACTGAACGTAGTACGGCACAGTACATCCCATGTTATGGCAGAAGCCATTCTTAAGCTTTTCCCCGGTACAAAGGTTGCTATAGGTCCGGCAATTGACAACGGTTTTTATTACGATTTTGAATTTCCCAAAGATACAAAATTCAGCGAGACAGATTTTGCAAACGTTGAAAAAGAAATGCGTAAAATCATCTCAGGTAATCACGATTTTATAAGAAAAGAAGTTTCCAAGGAAGAAGCTCTCAAGCTTTTTGCCGACCAGCCTTATAAGATTGAGCTGATTAATGACCTTCCGGCAGGTGAAACAATTTCCACATACGAGCAGGATGGGTTCCTTGACCTTTGCCGCGGTCCGCATGTTGCCAACACAAAAGAAATCAACGCTCAGGCTTTTAAACTGAATAAGATTGCAGGTGCATACTGGCGCGGAGATTCAAACCGTCCGATGCTTACACGCGTTTACGCACTCTGCTTTGAAAAGCCCAATGATTTAAAAGAATATCTCGCCATGCTTGCCGAAGCTGAAAAGCGCGATCACCGCAAGATTGGACAGGATCTTGATCTTTTCCACCTTGACCCGGAAGACCCGGGACAGATTTTTTGGCACCCGAACGGCTGGACAATCTACACAGTTATGAAAGATTATATGCGCAAAATGATTCAGCGCGACGGATATCTCGAAGTAAATACTCCGGCAATTATGCCCCGCAGCCTTTGGGAACGTTCCGGTCACTGGGGTCACTACCAGCAGAATATGTTCATTACCGAAAGTGAAAAGCGTATATTTGCAATAAAACCGATGAACTGCCCGGGCGCGATAGAGATTTTCAAGAGCCGTCAGCGTTCATACAAAGATCTGCCTCTCCGCCTTGCCGAATTCGGACACGACGTTCGCAACGAACCAAGCGGTACATTGCACGGTGTTATGCGTATCCGCGGTTTTGTACAGGATGATGCGCATATCTTCTGTACCGAAGAACAGCTCGGTTCTGAAGTAGCCAAATTCTGCAAACTTTTGAAGAACGTTTACCACGACTTTGGTTTTGAAAAGCTTGTAGTAAAATTCTCCACAATGCCCGAAGACCACGTTGGCGATTTGGCAACATGGGAGCACGCCGAAAAGCAGCTTTCTGACGCCTGCCACGAAGCAGGGCTTGAATACGAAATTCAGCCGGGCGAAGGCGCATTCTACGGACCAAAACTTGAGTTCAAGCTTTACGACTGTCTTGGCCGTGAATGGCAGTGCGGTACAATTCAGGTTGATTACCAGCTGCCTTCCGCTGAACGCCTTGATGCTACATACATCGGTGCGGACAACCAAAAGCACCATCCCGTAATGCTTCACCGTGCGGTACTCGGTTCGTTCGAGCGTTTCCTCGGAATCCTTATCGAAAACTTTGCGGGTGCATTCCCCACATGGCTTGCCTTTGAACAGGCAGCAATCGTTCCGGTTTCTAATGACTTTGACGACTACGCAAGACAGGTAAACGACGCACTCTTGGCCGCGGACATCCGTTCAAACGCTTATCTCTCAACCGATAACATGAGAAACAAGATAAAAACCATCACAAAAGAGCACAAAACTCCTTACATTCTTGTTGTAGGCGAGAACGAAAAAAAGGAAGGAACCGTAGCGGTAAGATTCCGCGACGGCCGACCGCAGCAGGTTATGAAGGTTGAAGACTTTATCAAATACCTCAGAGAAAAGACAGAAACACACTTTGTAGGTATTTAGTTCAAATCTGATACTAAAAAAACAAAGCCACCCATCAACCGGGTGGTTTTGTTTTATAGAATAGTTACAGCGTATTTCCATTGAGCCTCAATGGAACCATATAAAATAAGGGTCCTTTAAAAAGGTCTTGTTTTTGATCAAAAACCTTACACAAAACGAAATGTTTATAGACTAGAAACATTTCGTTTCATAATAGGAAACATTTCATTTCATAATAGTAAACGAAAAATTTCCTATTATTAAACATTTCGTTTCGTTGATTTTATTGAAAAAGACAAAGATTATTCTTCGCAATTCAGAAGAAAAAGAAACATTGCTCGAAAAACTCAGCAAACAGGGAATTGATTTTCAGGTAAAAGAACTTTCGCGCAATCTAACAACAGGTGACAGTGAAATCATTATAAAAGTAAGAGAATCGGATCTTCGGAAATTAGCTTAACCATAGTGATGGATTGCCGGGTATATCCCGACAATCCGCACCAGTTATTTCTGTCGAATCCACACGGACATTTCGTTTATGCCACGGTTTGCCCATGCAAAGTACGGAATCCAAGTTAGTTCCACACATTCAGCCTTAGTTTCTACACCCGGTGAATATGGCGCGTAAAGCGGTGCCTGCGAATCTTCTGCCGGATGTTCCGGGCCTACAGCATCGTCACCATCTGGAATACGGTATCCCTTTCCTTTTATGATACACATTCCATTCAACAAATCAGTCCTGAACTGCCATGTAAAGGCCGTATCATCACGCAGGAACAGGCGGTTAAGACCTGTGCCGTTATCAATGCTTTCAAGCGCATAGACAAGCGGCCCTCGCATGACAGCAATTTTTCCGTTATCCGCACGTACAGCAGGATGTGCTGACATTTTTATAACAGGCATCGCAAATTCAAGTTTCAGTATATCATCTTCAAATGGACCTGTCAGATAGAGATAACCGTCTTTAAGCATAGCAGCTTTTCCACAAATCACATCATCAGCAATAAGGGGATTGTCATTCACTGTTATTCTAACCTTCTCTCCGCTATTTACAGTCCATCCGGGGATGCGTACCGCAAACACACGTGCCCCACAGCCAGGCTGAGCATCTTTGCGAGCCGTTGTAGTTTTCAGTCTGAAGGTCACGTTTCCCTGCCAAGGGTATTCTGTTTCTTCTTCTACCGTAAGTCCCGTAAACTCTGCCTTGGCATTCATAAACAAATCAGCAAAAACAATACCGTCTTTTTCATGGAACGCATAGCGGTCAAGCGATGCGAGCAGACGTGCAAGATTCGGCGGACAACATGCACAGCCCAGCCATTCAGGACGTACTGGTTTTACATGACTTTTTCCTGGATCTTTTGCAGAAGCTTCCGGAGTTACTTCAAGCGGGTTTACATAAAAGAAATGTCGGCCGTCCAGTGCCATACCGTCAAGCACAGTGTTATACAGTGCACGTTCCATTACATCCGCGTATTCTCCGCGTGCTTCATTCAAAAGCATGTTCCGCGCAAAAAACATGAGCGCGACAGAAGCACAGGTTTCGCAGTACATAGCGTCATTCGGAAGATCATAGTCAAACGTAAAGGATTCCCCGATTACCGTAGAGCCGACTCCGCCGGTAATATACATGCGCCGGTCAACTACATTACGCCAGATTTTCTTACAAGCTTCATACAGTTTCGTGTTGCCGGCAGTAAGTGCGACATCTGCCATTGCGGTAGCAAGGTACATCATACGGACGGCATGACCTTCGGCGGTATCTTGCTCAATTACCGGTTTATGAATTTGAAAGTATGTTTTTGGGAAAGAAAGAATGCCTGATAAATCTGGCTTACCACCGTGCTCCGCAGCGCTCTGCTCAATAAAGATATTCGGGTTCCGGCCACGCTCATCCAGAAAATAAACAGCTGTTTGTAAATAACTCTCATCCCCTGTCAGATGATAGAGCCGCATAAGGCCTATTTCTACTTCTTCGTGACCGTCAAAGCCGCGTGTCTGTCCCTTCCCGGTACCAAAATACCGACAGATGCAATCCGCATTTTTTCGCGCCACGGCGAGTACTTTTTCACTGCCTGTTGCCTCGTAGTATGCGGCTGCCGCCTCCATCAAATGCCCTGCACAGTACAGCTCATGGCTCCACGCAAGGTCCTTGAATTTGCGTTCCGGGCATTTCAGCTGGAAATATGTTGAAATATAACCGTCATCTTCCTGAGCCTGCGCAATAAGGTCTACCACGCTGTCTGCTATAGCTTTCAGGTTGTCATCAGGCTTTTCGATAAGAGAATATGACACTGCTTCAAGCCATTTATATACATCGCTGTCCTGAAACTGCCAGCCGTAATGCTCACCTTTTTTAAGACCTGCCGCAATTCTAAAATTTTCAAGGCAGTGACTTTTTTCGTTCGGAATGGAATTATCGTTCCGCTCTCGTTCAATGTTTACGGCTATTTCATCGTTCAAAACTTTATATTGGTACGGAATCATTTTATCCCGCACCAGATTACGGTAATTGGTAAAAAAGCGATCTGTAATTTTTATGGTGTGCATATTTTCCTCATCTGCATATATTTTATATTGGATTATTATAGTACAAAAATAGCCATGAGCTTGCAAAAACCCATGGCTACCTGTTCATTAAAGGTTCAACGCCGTCATACGGCACGCCTTTTTATTTTCCAAGAATTGCATCTATCGTTGCCTGTGCTTTGGCAGCCGCCTTTTTTGGTGTGCTTGCTCCTGTCATTACTTCGTTGAAAGCAAGAGAAATAGCATCTGAAATATCCGGCCATTCAGGAAGCGGACCGCGGGCACCAGCGTATTTCATTTCATCAACAAATACTTTGTATACAGGGTCATTTCCGAATTGTCCTTCTGCAATAGTTGAATCAGATGAGATATATCCCATTTTTTCCATCATGTACAAACAAACATCTTTTGATGTTGCATATTTCAGGAATTCAATTGCTGCAGCTTCATTACCACCTGCAATAACAGCATAATTTTCACCACCAAGACCAGAAGCCTGAACTTTGTCCTGAGGAATCGGTGCAACATTCCAGTGCATATCAGGGACTTCTTCACGCATAGTAGGAATTTGCCAAGTCCCGTTTATCATCATAGCAAGGTTACCAGAAATAAACTGGTGCATGGTATCGCCCTGTGTCCAGTTGATTGCTTCAACGGTCATGCCGCCGTTTTGTATCATTTTTTGAACCTGAGTCAAAGCTTTAATACCGTTTGCTGTGCCGATTTCATAAGAAGTCGCACCTGTTGACCAGAGCCAGGTAAGGAAGTTGAAAGTCCCTTCCTCATTCTGAAGTGAGCTGTGTGCAAATCCTGATACGTTGCCTTTTGTACATTTAGCAGCAGCATTGAGCAATTCGTCCCATGTAGTAGGAACTGAAACCCCAGCTTTTTTCAACATATCCTCGTTGTAAAATAGTACCAAATCATTACTTCCAAACGGAACACCATACAAGCGTCCGTTCAATGTACAGGAATTAACAGGTCCCGGATAGTAGGTACTTACATCAAACTTACCGGTAATGTCCGCAAAAATACCCATGCTTGCATAAGACGCATGATCAGGGTTATCAAGTATTACCAAATCCGGCAGTTCAGAAGCAGCTGCACCAATCGAAAGCTGTTTTTTGAAATCAGCAAACGGTACATACTTTGCGCTCACCTTAATAGCACTCTGCTTTTTATTGAACTCCGTAATAATGTGATCCAAAGCCTTCTGATGACCTATTGTTTCCCAATAGTACCAGATTACTACATCTCCAGACGGACTACCGGCAACTGCCGAAGTAGTTGTTTTTGTACCATCTTTCTTTCCAGCGGCAAATGCGCTGAAGAGAATAGATGCAACCATTAAAACCATCACAAATCTTTTCATGATAATCCCCCTTTTTTTGATTCCATATAAGATTGTAATGTTATTCTAAATCCATCTTTTCAAAGCCAAAAATCTGAAAAACCTTTAAAAAGGTGGATAAAACTAAACTGATTTTTTTGTTTCTACCGGAAAAACCACAGTAATTTCGGTTCCCTTACCCGGAGCAGATGTCACATAAACCGTTTCCTGCCCATCGCAATACATATGCAATCTCATAAGTGCATTGTAAATACCGATACCCAGCACACCGCGGTCCTGTTTCCAGAGACCAGAGTTAATAACCCTTGTCAGATTTTCATCCAAACCTTTTCCATTATCACGAATAACAACAGAAAGTTTATTATTTACATTCCGCATAATGACATCAAGCACAGAAACGCCCTCTGCATTTTCAAACCCGTGAATAATGGCATTTTCTACAAACGGCTGAATCAGCAGTTTGTGAACCGGCCAATCCATAACATTTTCCGCTGCATCGATATTGCAGACAAACTGATTTTTCATGCGGTACTGCTGCAAGTAAATATACCGCTTGAGCCAATCAACCTCATCGCGTACAGTTACAATCTTGTTGCTGTTGCTTATAGCATAGCGCAGAATAGTAGCAAGCGAACTTATGGCATTACTCATGTCATATTCTTCTTTGTCTATCGCCATCCAGTTGACCGTATCGAGCGTGTTGTAGATAAAATGAGGATTTATACGTGCTTCAAGCATTCGTATTTCAGCCTGTTGACGGCTTGCAGTTTCTTCTTTTTCTTTTTGAATAGCCTGTTCAAGACGGTCAATTGTCCTGTTATACTGACTTACTATACTGACTATTTCAGGCGACATATCTTTTGTAGTGTTGAGCGGTTCGGGCAGACTGCCGGTACGAATCCTGCGCATTCCCTGCACAACAGCGCGTATAGAATGAGTCAGCTGACCGGAAATATTCCAGATAAACAGCAGTGTTATCAAAAGACTTCCTAAGCTGATACTGCCTGAAATAAGGATATTCTGGGTAATAACTTTCTTGTTTTGGGTTTCATTTTTTACCTGAAAGATAGTCCAGCCAAGGTCATCATGCGTGTAGGAATAGACGGAATATGCAGATGGAATTTCTTCCTGTCTAAAAACAGAACCTATAGTTGATTTATCCTGTGCAGAAATAATTTTTCCGTCTTTTCCAGTCAACAGAGCATAGTCTTCTTCAGATATACTTTCAAGTTCAATAATATCAGAAAGCAATCGTTCATCCAGTGAAAGAATAACAATACCGCACTGCTTGTCGAGTTTTTTCCAGTCGATTATGCGGTGACCAATATGAAACAAGTACTGGTCTTCGTTTGTGAAAGTTGTCGCATATTCTGTCGGAAACAGATGCATGACATTATCCTGCGAAACAAGCGAATACAGTTCATCTTGAGACAGGCTGAAATTTCCCAACCACGAATTTTCGTAGGTCGCCGGCGTCAGAGTGTCATAGGTTATAACCTTGCCGTTCGCACTGATTATGGTAATTGAGCGGATATACTCTTTTGAATTAAGAATTGTCCGCATTTGACGACGCATCTGGTTTGTTACAACAGAGACATTGGTATCCGCATTTATTGCATCAAGCCAGGCGACAAAATCATCTCCAGTCCATATTTGGTAGATTAAATCCTTATATGACTGAGTGCGTAAATCAAGATTGGCAGCCGTCTGAGCCAGATTTATTTCTGTAAGCTGGCTGGTATTTCTTTGCAGTATCGTAGAAACATGAATAGCAGAATAGGCAAGCAATACCAGAACCTGCACACTGGTAAGAATACCGAAATATACCAGCAGTTCCAGTCTGAGACCTAATTTTTTTCCTGTTCCGCGCTTCATGTTTCCTATTGTATCATTTTTTACCCTTTTACGGCACCACTCGTCATACCGGCAATTATATATTTTTGCATAAAAATAAAGATAATTGCGACAGGAATAATAGTTACTATGGCGAACGCGGAAAGATAGCTCCACTTTGTTCCGTACTGTCCCATGAAATTGAAAATACCAGCAGTTATAGGCCTCATAGGCTGATCAAGAATAAAGGTCATACCATAGGCAAGATCGCCCCATGCGTACAGAAATGAAAAAATAGCACAGACTACAATGCCTGGAACAGCCACCGGAACAAGTACTCTGATAAAAGCCCCGAATGTACTACAGCCGTCAATGCAGGCCGCTTCTTCCATTTCTTTAGGGATAGCCGCAAAGTAATTTTTCAAAATAAGAATGGAAAAAGGAATGCCGATTGTTGCATCCGCCAAAATTGCGGAACCCCAAGTGTTATACAGGTACATTTTCTTGAACATAATGAACATTGGAGTCAGCAGAACCGATACCGGCAGCATCTGAGAAACCAGAAACCCCAGGAGGACAGCTTTCCGGCCCTTGAAGCGGTACCTTCCTATTGCATACGCTCCCGGAACTGCGAGCAAAACAGCAATGAACATGGCTCCGGTAGAGATAATCATGCTGTTTCCGAAGGACTTGAACATGTTAAAGTCACCTGTTTCCACCTGAGCCGCATAGGACTTTTTATTCAGCTCATGAGGATAGAATGTGGGCGGATACTGAAATATTTCAGACTCTGTTTTAAGAGAGGTATTCAGCATCCAGAGAATAGGGAACAGCATTAAAAGCAGAATAAATACAGAAATAACGCACATCCATACACTCTTTTCTTTTGCAAGCACTTCAAATTTTTTAACAACTACTGTTTTATCTTTCATTTGATTCTTCTCCCTTCATAGTAATTTTCAGATATAAAACACCCACAATAAGCAGAACGACCAGCAGTACATTTGCAACCGCAGAACCCATACTGTACTGGAATTTTTCAAACGAAAGCTTGTACGAGTACGTTGACATAAGATGCGTTGCATTTACCGGACCGCCGCTTGTCATAACCCAGACCAGATCATAAACTTTGAATGTATAAATAAAGCCAAGAACAAGAATAGACTCAATTGTAGAGCGCATCATGGGAAGTGTAATCCTGAAAAACCGCTGAACAGAATTTGCCCCGTCTAT
>JAEEGL011886844.1_pt1 | contig 53546 bp, 43 predicted proteins | sample 9134231 | NCBI WGS metagenome assembly JAEEGL01 (sample SAMN16246548, study PRJNA631951) | gut metagenome | biome: gut microbiome; feature: rumen; material: fiber-attached | host: Bos | place: Iran: Karaj | collected 2018-10 | reverse complement strand
GTAGGTATTCCTGATTTACGTTCAACCGTACAATCGCCGGCTTTCAAAAAACTGACTTTTAAAGAGCGCGAAGATAAGATTAAAATTTCTGAATTTGCCAAGAAGGTAAATCTTCTTAAACTTCCTACGCAAGAAGCACAAAGGGCTGTTTCGGCGATGCAAATGGTCTTAAGAGGCGAGGGATATAAAACACATTCTTCCGATCAAAAAGCTGCCGAAATTGTTGAGAATATTGAAACGTCTTACCAAAAGACAAAAGAAAGCTACAAACTTCGTATTGAAAATACCGAAAAAGCAGAGGCTGTCGAGCGTTCATGTGCGCAAAAAGCATCACGTGATAAAAGTTCTTATGAAATCATATCTTCTTTACAAGAAGTTTATGCTCAAATTTTGGGCTCAACGAAGAAAAATCCACCTGAAAAGAAGGAAGCTCATTTAGCTCAATCCGAAGTTGAAAAACTTATATCTTCATCATTAGAAGGGAAGTCAGTTCAGTTATCCGTTCCTGATTTCGGGGGATTGCCACTGTTTGGACGCGCAAATGAAGAAGAGCGTCGTCGTAAAATGAGACAAGATATTGATGCTTTTAATACAGCTTTAAAAACAATTCAAGGATCGTCTTCTTTAAAAGAAGATTTGAAGGAATATGATACAATGCTCCTTGAGCCGAAAACAAAAGAACAAGCAGCCCAAAAGGCAGGCTCTTCACAAAAAACGCTTACTGAAGTTTCTTTGAAAATTAAAGCATATAACGAAGAGTTTTTATATAAGGATGATACAAAAGGCATGATTGTTAATATTTTGCAATATGCTTCAGAGCCATTAGAGCGCCGTAAATCTGGTTCATTGTCAGATATATATAATTTCATGGAAGCGGCTAATGTTTTTGAAAAACGAGTTTCTGAAGCACGGCTTGAAAACGAGAGTTATATACAAGCACTTAAAGAAGTTGCAAAAGAAAGAGTAGGCGTATCTGATGAAAAAGTACCTGTTGTTGAGAGTGGCCATGGAAAAGAGACCCATAATCAGCGTGAGGAACTTAAAAAAGTTTCAGATCGACTTGATAAATTGAGCAAGCGTCAAGCAGGACAAAATAATGATCAGATGGCTGTCCAAAAAACAAAACAACAAGTTCGTAATGCTCAACAGAGACTTAAACTTGTAAAAAACAACGGAAACGAATTGTAAATCGGCTGATATTTAACAGAACATCCTTCGAAGTCATCTTAATGATGGTAGAGGGATGTTCTCTTGTTTTAGCTAATATATTTGTCGCATAATGTTTATTATGTATAGTTATAAAAATGTAATTTATTGAATTTCAATATATTTTATATTATCCCTATATCGTAAAAAAATCTTTAACCCTTTTTCAAATAATTTATTTTATAAGAAAATATATGTTTTTATTTTAAAGGATGTTTGTTATGGCTCTGTTTTTTGTATTTTTACTTTGGTTCTCAATCATTATCCTAACGCTCTTAACGCTTCACGAAGTTGCAAAGAAATACATCCGGTGGATTGTTGAGGATTATCTTTCAAAACGTGAAGGCAATGCTAAAAAATCGAAGCGTTAATTAAGGCTTTGGTATATTCCTCGTGCGGATTTTGTAAAATTTCGGCTGCTGTGCCAATCTCGACAATGCTTCCTTCTTTCATCACAACTATTCTGTCCGACATCGCTTTAATCGCGCGCATATCGTGCGAAATAAAGATGTATGTCACATTCGTTTTTTGCTGAAAATCTTTCAAAAGTTCAATAATTTGCTTCTGAATTGTGACATCGAGCGCCGACGTCGGCTCATCCAAAACAACAATTTTCGGTTCTAAAATCATGGCTCGCGCAATCGCGATCCTTTGTCTTTCACCGCCCGAAAACTCATGCGGATATTTATAAAGGCTTTCTTTTTTTAAGCCGACTTTTTGAAGTATGTTTAAAACTTTTTCTTCCAGCTCATTGTTTTTTAAGTTTTTTTGATGAACTTTTAACCCCTCGCCCACAATCTCTAAAATATTCATTCGCGGGTTTAGGCTGTTATACGGATCTTGAAAAATAATCTGAACGTTTTTGCGAAATTCTTTGTCATTAAAAGATTGGTTAAATTTAATAAGTCCTTGATATTTAATCAAATTTGCAATACATAGCCCGAGCGTCGTTTTGCCCGAACCGCTTTCGCCGACAATACCGAGTGTTTCGTTTTCAAAAACATCAAAAGAAACATTTTTTAAGGCATGTAAGATGGCTGTTTTTTGCCCCAAAAAGTTCTTTTTTAAAGTGTATTCTACGGCTAAATTTTGAACGCTCAGTATTTTATTTTCTTTGTGTTTTATTTCTTTTTTCAATAAATTAACGGATGAAATTAATTCTTTTGTATAACTCTTTTTCGGGTTTTCGAAAATCTCTTTTGTTGTGCCTTGTTCAACAATTTTTCCCTGGTGCATTACAACAATCTTGTCCGCAATTTTTGAAACAAGCTTTAAATCATGCGAAATGAAAATGACAGACATACCAAGCTCTTGTTTGAGCTGTAAAATCAAATCGATAATTTGCTTTTGAATCGTCACGTCAAGCGCCGTTGTCGGCTCATCGGCAATTAGAATGTCCGGCTTGTTTGCTATAGCCATAGCAATCATCACGCGTTGTCTTTCACCGCCGGAGAGTTCGTAAGGATAAGCTTTAAAACGTGTTTCATAATTTTTCAGACCGACTTTTTTTAAGAGCTCGATTGTTTGCCTTTTAGCCTCTTCTTTGCTCACTTTTTGGTGAAGCAATATTGTTTCGGCAATTTGTGCGCCGATTCGGTGAAGCGGGTTCAAGGAGCTCATCGGCTCTTGAAAGATAAAGCCGATTTTCGAGCCTCTGACTTCCATCAGCGTTTTGTTTGAGGCGTTAAGCAGCTCTTTGCCGTTTAATTTGATTGAGCTTTTTTCGCCGTAAGCTGCGTTTGGAGAAAGCCCTAACACAGAAAGCGCGGTCACGGATTTTCCTGAGCCGCTTTCGCCGACAATGCCCAAAATCTCGTTTTTGTTCAAGTTAAAGCTGATTGATTTGACGACCTCAACACCTTTAAAAGAAATGCTTAAATTTTTAACTTCTAACAATGAGGTCATTTTTGTTTCCTCGCGTCAAAAGAGTCTCGCACGCCCTCGCCGATAAAAATAAGCATTGTCAGTAAGCCGGCAAGCACCACAAAAATCGTAATGCCGATCCATGGAGCTTGAAGATTATCTTTTCCCTGACGGACCAGATCGCCCAATGAGGGATATTCGTTTGAAAGTCCGAGGCCTAAAAAGTCAAGCGAAGTTAAGGCAACGATTGATTCAGACAAGATAAACGGAATAAATGTTAAAGATGTGACCAAGGCGTTTGGTAAGATATGTTTTAAGATAATGCGAAAATTACTGACGCCTAAGGCTTTGGCGGCCTTAACATATTCAAAGTTTCGGGTGCGCAGAAATTCGGCACGCACCATTGACGTTAATGAGGTCCATGAAAAGAGCATTAAAATGATTAAAATCGTCCAAAAGGTCGGAATAAACAGGCTCGCCACAATAATTAAGATAAAGAGCTGAGGCAAGCTATCCCAAATTTCGATAAATCTTTGAAAAACAATATCAATTTTTCCGCCAAAATAGCCTTGAACCGCACCGATAAAAATGCCGAGCGCAGAAGAAAAAAGCGTTAAGATAAAAGCAAAGATAACAGAAAGCCTAATGCCGTATAAAACGCGCGCAACAATATCCCTTCCCTCGTCATCCGTGCCGAGAAGGTGCGTTTTATCTGGTGCAGACGGTGTCGGCGAGTTAAGATCATAATCGACTGTGTTGTATGAAAACGGGATTGGCGGCATAATCATAAAGCCGTTTTTGTTGATATTTGATTTAATTAAAGGATCTTTATAATCGGCAGGCGTTTCAAAATCACCGCCCAAGAACTTGTCGGTTAAAGTTTGAACAACCGGAAAATAATAATGCCCTTTATATTTTAAAAGGAGCGGCTTGTCGTTTGCAATCAATTCGGAAAGCAGAGACAAAATAAAGATAAAGCCGAAAATCAGCAAGGCGTATTTCGCACGCCCGTTTTTTAAGAACACATCTTTTCTTTGTTTCCAAATCGGTGAAAGCATTCGGCTTTATTTATCTCCCGAAAACGGCGTTTTTGAGGCGCTCGAGGACTTTTGTTGCAATCGGGCGGGCTTTTGAAGCACCGAGTTCCAACATTTCGTTTACCTCTTTTTCGTGGGCCATATAGTATTCATATTTTTCTTTGGCATCAACTGTTGCATCTAAAACAGCGTCAAGGAGCATGTTTTTAATGTGTCCGTAGCCGAGTTTGCCAGCTCGCAAGCCTTCTGCCATTTCGGCGACTTTATCTTCGGGCGCAACGGCTTTATAAATTTCATAAACCAAAACGCCATCGGGGTCTTTCGGCTCTTCCATCGGGCGCGAGTCGGTCTTGATTGAGAAAACAGCCTTTTTGATTTCGTCTTTGTCGGCAAAAATCGGGATAACATTGTTGCTCGATTTGCTCATTTTCATTTTGCTTCCGTCAATACCGGGCACAAGAACGGCGTTCTTTGTTAAAGAATATTCAGGCAATTTTAAGAGTTGTTTGCCGTAATGAGCATTGACCATCCCGGCAATATCACGGGCAATTTCAACATGCTGAACCTGATCTTTTCCGACAGGCACAATATCTGTGTCATAAGCTAAAATATCGGCTGCCATTAAAACAGGGTATGTGTAAAGCCCCATATTGATTAAATCATCGTCCGGCTTGCCTGCTGCGCGATTTTTATCAACAGCGGCTTTGTAAGCATGGGCCTTATTCATAAAGCCTTTCGGGGTATATGAAAACAAAATCGTCGTAATTTCGGGAATTTCCGGAATATCTGATTGACGATAGAAAACGGATTTTTTCGGGTCTAAGCCGAAAGCCAAATAAATGCAGGCGATTTCTTTTAATTTTTCATTTAAAACAGCCGGATCTTTTTCGGCGTTAATGGCGTGATAATCTGCGATAAACATCAAATGGTTTCCGCCCGCTTCCAAAACCTTATGCCCAAGCTCGATTGCGGGCTTAATTGCCCCTACCAAGTTGCCGATATGAGGTGTTCCGGTCGGCTTAACGCCCGTTAAAACTGTTTTATTTTGCATTTTTTGTCTCTTTTCTTCATTTTCTTGTTGTAAACCAATATTAAAATTGATAATGTGTTTTTCAGTTTAAATCAATATGTTTTTATCAAAAATAGGACATTAAAATGCCGGATATTAAATTTATATTAGAAAATAAAGACCTCGTTTTAGAGGGATTGAAAAAGAAAGGTTATACAAAAGAAGACCTCGATATAGATGAGCTTATCGGTCTTCATAAAAAAATTACAGCTTTAAAAACTTCGTCTCAAGCTTTGGCCGAAGAAAAGAACAAGCTCAGCAACCAGATTAAGTCCGCCTCGCCTGATGAACGCCCGAACATTATCGCAAAGAGCAAAGAGCTTGGCGAAAAATTTAAGCTTGAAGAGCAAGAGCTTGCGGATTTGAGCGAAAAATTTGAGTTGATGATGCTTAAAATGCCGAACCTGCCCTCGCCCGAATCTCCGGTCGGACCGGACGACAGCGCAAACGTTGCGCGCCGTTATGTCGGCGAAATTCCGCATTTTGATTTTGCCCCAAGAGACCATATTGAGCTGATGGAAATAAACGATTGGTCAGAGATGGAGCGTATTGCCAAAGTTTCGGGCTCGCGCACATATGCCATTAAGAACGATTTGGCAAAGTTAGAGCTCGCGATGCACATGTTTGTTTTGGACAAGCTTCGTTCTCACGGCTTTACGGTGATTACCGTTCCTTCGATTTCGAAAGAAAAACCGCTTTACGGGCAAGGATATCTGCCGTTTTCGCGCGATGAGGTTTATTATTTGCCTCAAGATGATATTTATCTTTCGGGCACGGCCGAGCTTATTTTGAACTCGCTCCGAGCTGATGAAATTTTAACCGAAAACGAGCTCCCCGTTCTTTATGCCGGATTTTCGCCATGTTTCAGACGCGAAGCGGGCGCTGCCGGCAAAGACACACGCGGTTTGGTGCGCGTTCACCAGTTTATGAAAACCGAACAATTTGTGATTTGTGCCGGTGATGTTGCCGAGAGCGAAAAGTGGCACCAAAAGCTTCTTCAAATTTCCGAAGAGGTTTTGCAAGATTTTGAGTTGCCCTACCGCGTTTTGGAAGTTTGCACGGGCGACATGGGCGCACCGAAATATCGTCAATACGATTTGGAAGCTTGGGTTCCGTCTCAAAACTGCTATCGTGAGACACACTCTTGCTCAAACATCACGGATTGGCAAGCAAGGCGCACAAATCTGCGCTATCGCGCAAATGCCGACGGCAAGGTTAAATATGCTCACACCTTAAACAACACGGGTATTGCGACCCCGCGTGCTTTGGTTCCGTTTATTGAAAACCACCAAAACGCCGACGGCACGGTCAACATTCCGCCGAAGCTGCAGCCTTATATGGGCGGTGTTAAAAAAATCGGCAAAAACGCTTAAATCCAAAAACAGACCTCTCAAAAAGAGGTCTTTTTTGTTATAAAAAAACCGATTCGGGCGTGCATTCTTTTAATTTGACAAAAGGTTTTATTTGTGCTATATTAACTATTATGGCTTTTATAACTGAAATGACAGAGAAAGATTTTGTATGTGAGCTCGAGCAGACTTTAATGCCCGCGTTTAAAGCTCGCTACGATTTGGTGCGCCGATATGACAAAGATTTTTATAATGACGATGTCGGCAAAATAGACCTTCTTTCGATGGCGCTCATTTCAAACCGAATCAGAAGACATAAAGCAAACGTTATGAACCTTCAAGACGTTGACGAAGCTTATACCCATGAGCAAAGCGGAGACGCTTTTTATAAAGAAGGTCCGCATTTGATGTCTCACGCCTATTTGGCAAATTTTCCGTGTGATTATGATGACATTAACGCAAGGTTGATGAAGGTTTTTGATTATTTTGCCAAAGATTTGGGCTTAGACCCCATCTATGCGCATTTTGATAAACCGACATTCGTTCAGCCGCCTTTCACGGCAAACGGCATTATCCGCAATTTTGATGATATGAAGCACTCGGTTTTAATTAACGCCGAAATTCCGGCTTACGGATACAAAAACGAGCAAAAAATTCCTCAAGAATATATTGATCGTTTTTGCGATTATGAGCAGGACAGATTTTTAAGGAAAATGGAAGAGCGTAATATGAAAAGAGCCGAAAGAAACCCTGATTGGAGCAATCCGCGAAAGTTTGAAGGTAATCTTCTAAACGGATATTATCACAAGAAAAACCTCATAGATCGATAAGAGCTTAAAAAAAACTAATCCCTACCCTGCTTAAACAGCATATATCATAATACGAATTCAAAAAGTTTATATGTACATAAGTTCATCAGAGTATATTGTACACTTTTGACCATTGATTCTGCAAGAGATAGCTAATTTTCCTGTTTTTTCATATTCATCGAAACCAACTTTTTGAAGATAATTACATACAGCTTGTATCATATCGTCAGTTGAAATATTATATGATTTTTTACATTGAAAAAATCTTCTGTTTTTATCATCAAGATTACTAACCGAAACACCTAAAAATCCTTTGATTGTTTGAAATTTTATCTGTCTATATTGTTCAAAATTCTTGGCTTTAATTGTTTTTACACTTTCATTCATGTTTATTTCTTCCTTAGATTGAAGTCCAAATAAATAACAACTAATGATATATTTAAAGAATCAGTTTGTCAAGTGATATTATTAGAGCAAGACTGAGACGTTTTTAATCCCTTTTTTGTCCTATTTGCAACTCTTGAAAATCGTAAGATATATTTCTTTTGGTGTCCATCTTATCAAACTTAATTATATATTCTCGATGAGCGTTGTCTAGACTTACTATCTGTCCTTTACCAAAAACAGGATGAATTACTTCTTTCCATAAGTCATTTAATTTATCTTTTAATTCTTCCATAGAAATTTTCGCATCACGAACTTTGGGAATACTTTGTTCGAATTCTTTAGGCAGTGGTTTTATATATTTCAATAAGTCTTTTTTTATATCAAATACAAAACGGGACGGATAGCGGAAGGACATATCATAATTGACACCCTCTGCATCTGTGATAAATAGATAATTTTCAGCACGAGTTATCGCAACATAAGCAAGTCGTCTTTCTTCTTCTAATTCAGATTTTTCATGTACTTTTGAGCTTGGAAATATTCCTTCATTAAATTTACACAAGAAAACACAAGGAAACTCTAACCCTTTAGCTGTGTGAACCGTCATTAGTTTGACTTTATCTTTTTGTTCATTTTGATCAACATCTGAATATAAAGCGGCTTTTTGTAAATAATCTTCTAATGCGATTGTTTCACCAACTGAGTGTTCATAATCATAAACAGACTGTTTCAATTCAGATAAATTACCTAGCCGCTCTTCATCACCTTGCGTACGAAGCATTTTTTCGTAACCACTTTTATTCAATATTTGAGCTAATAAATCACTTACTGGCATATCATGGTAAGCTTTAGAAAACATTTCTATCATTTTCACGAACTCGTATGCTGACGTATTAGTAAATAAGGAGGAATTTAAATTATTTTTTAACGCCTGATATAACGAAGTACCATAACGAGTTGAATACTCAACAAGATATTTCATTCTTTTTTCGCCAATATTGCGAGGAGGAACGTTTATAATTCTATCGAATGACAAATCATCTTGAATTAAAATCATTCGCAAATAAGATAGAACATCTTTTATTTCCTTGCGCTTATAAAAACCAATACCATTATATATTTGATAAGGGATTTGATTATGCAATAAATGTTCCTCAATTTTTCTGGATACGAGGTTGGTTCTATATAAAATTGTAATATTTGAGTAATTTATACTCAAATCTTTTTTTAAGGCTAAAATTTGTTCACATATCCACTGTGCCTCTTCGTCATCTGATTTAAAATGGTTATAACATACCGGAATATTATCTTGTTTTATTGCGAACAAATTTTTTTTCAAACGTTCTTCATTCTTTTCAATCAAAGAATTAGCGACGTTTAATATAGTTGGTACTGAACGATAATTTTTAGTCATATAAATTGTTGTAGTGGGAATATGTGTTTTATCAAAATTTAAAAAGATACCAACATTAGCTCCTCTCCATGAGTATATGGTTTGGTCTGGATCTCCTACAACAAATAAATTCTTATGATAATTTGATAATAATGTAACTAATAAATCTTGGCTTTCGCTTACATCTTGGAATTCATCAACCATAATATATTGAAGTCTTTCAGCCCATTTCTGTTGGACTTCTTTATTATGTTGGAGAATATACAAGGTGAATAGTATTAAATCATTAAAGTCAAGACCATAATTTTTCTTTTGTTCATACAAATAACCTAATGTTATTTTCATTTCGGCATCTGCTTGTTCAATATCATGTAATAAACAATCAATAGATGTTTCCATCATATATTTCGTCACATAATCAGAATGTATTTTATAATCAGAAATTTTATCTAATGATTTTTGAAATGTATGTTTTTTTGTATCAATATTGTATGTTTTATAAACATTTTTCAGAATTGACTTTTGATCTTCTTCATCTAAAATTGTGAAAGCTTTGGGATAATGTAAAAACTTATTCTCTTCCCTTAAAAATTGAACACAAAACCCATGAAAAGTGCATATAAACCCTAAATCTTGGTCACCAATCATCGCACGGATACGCTTTTTCATTTCCGCTGCGGCTTTATTTGTAAAAGTAACACATAAAATATTTCTGGTAGAAACACCCAGATTTTCCACAATATATGCATATCGGTGTGTTAAGGCTCTTGTTTTTCCCGAACCAGCCCCTGCAACGACTCGAACATATCCTTCCGTTGTTGTTACAGCTTCCTGTTGTTCTTTATTTAATCCTGACAAGTCTATCATAACATTCTCCACATACACTGTAGCTGAGTATAATATACTAAATACTAATTTTTCAATAAAATTTATAAATTGTATAAAAATTCTTAGTAGGTTTTTATCTATTTGACTAAAAAATTTTTGAGAACAAAATAAGTTCATTATATTTTAATAGAATATGTATAAAGTTAGTATAGGGTTTTGTTAATTGTCGATAGCTAATTTATTGGAAATGTAGACAAAATGAAGATTATTGAAGAATATATTGGAGAAATTATACAGCACGAGCTAAATATTTCAAAAGAATGTTGTATATACGAGCGTTTAAATCCTAAAATATATGCTTCTGATGTTGATTTTTGTACAATTCAAGCCTATCATATTCGGTATGGAAAATTATATAAAGAGTGTGTTCAATTAGATGTATATTCCCATCAAAAATTAAGCAATAAAGAATTAAAAAAATTTTTAATTTGTATTTCAGAATCCGGTATCTCATTAAAACTTCAAAAAGAAAATGATTTTAATATAAATAAAGATTCATTTCTTATTCATGATTTGTCCGATTTACAACGTACGAAACCTTTTCATAGATATTGTTTTACATTCAGCATTATAGTAAACCCTAAAACAGTTCTTCTCAAGCCCAAAACGAAACCTCAATCTTCTCCAAAAAACGTTAAATCATCGTACGAAACATTGTACCGTTTATCCGCAGAACAAAAGAGTGTGTATAGTTTTTTAAAAAATGAAACAGCCAATATCTACATCCAAGGACAAGCAGGAACGGGAAAATCAACATTTTTAAAATATTTACGAAAACATTTCAAAAAAAATGTTTGCTATTTAGCTCCCACAGGTATTGCTGCTATCAATATAGAAGGAGAAACATTACATAAATTTTTTGCATTACCAGTTAGTGATTATATATCCGAAGAAATTGCTAATACATTAGTTCATCATCAAAAACGACAATTATTAGAATGTATAGATTTATTTGTCATTGATGAGATTTCTATGGTACGTCCCGATATCCTAGATGCAATTGATATAATTCTTAGAAAGACGTTAGACACAAATTTATCCTTTGGCGGTAAACGTTTTATATTTATAGGTGATGTATTCCAACTGCCCCCTATTATAAAACAAGATATACATGATGTTTTTAAGAAACGTTACAATCATGAAATTCCATATTTTTTTGATTCTAAGGCATATAGAACCGCTAATTTTAAAACTTATGAATTCACAAAAACATATAGACAATCCGATAAAATTCTTTTGAAAAACTTGTCTGATTTAAGGCTCAATTGCAACATTGATAAGGTGTTATCATATTTTAATGAATCAAAATTACCTTCTAATAATAAAATCTTAAATATTGTAACACTTACACCCTATAGAGAAAAAGCTGAAGAAATTAATACTAAGTGTTTGGAGCAAATTAAACAAAAACCTGTGGAATATTTAGCCACTATTTCGGGATTATTTTTAAACCAAAAAGAACATCCTGCACCGGAAAAATTGCTTTTGAAAAAAGAAGCGTTAGTTATTTTCAATAAAAATGATGACAGAAAGTATTGGTTTAACGGAAGTATGGGAATTGTTGAATCTTTAGAAAAAGATTGTATTCATGTCCATCTTTTAACTGGAAAAGATGTTGTTGTTAGGAAAGAAACTTGGCGAAAGAAACAGTATACCGCTATAGGTGATAAATTACAAGAAACTGAAGTTGGCAAATATGAACAGTTTCCCTTGCAATTAGGGTATGCTCTGACAATTCATAAATCTCAAGGAAAAACTTTGGATCGTATTATAGTGGATGTAGATAAGGGAGTATTTGCACATGGTCAACTCTACGTTGCTTTAAGTAGAACCCGAAAAAAAGAAGATATATTTCTTTCAAAACCATTGCATAATAGTGATGTAATTGTAGATGAACGAATCGTTGATTTTTATAATAATAACTTCAAAAAAAACTAAAATCTGTATAAATATCTCAAAGATGGTGTACTTATTTCGATTTTTTACTTATATTTATTGCTTTTTCAAGTGCATCTAGAAATTCATAACATTCTTTAATCGTTCTCTTAATATCAATCTTAGTATAATCAATCCTTTGAACCTCATTTAATTTTTCTTGTTTCATTATTTCTTTGTTAACAAGACAATCGTTATGTTTAAAACAATTTGCATATAATCTTAGCAAGTTAATTTCATTAAAATGTGGAAGGTTTTTAATGTTAATGTTGAAAGATTTTAGTTTACAACAAAAACATTTATATTTGTATTTATCAAGTTTAAGTAGTGTTTTAACATAATCTTCAATAGTTGAATATATAGAAACAATTAGGCTACCAAACATCTTATTGTGAATATTTTGAAAATAAAAGGTCTCATCACATGTAAATGAAATATCTTGTTGTTGATACAAATTAGAGTTTATTCTTACTAAATCATCTTTTATTGTTTGTCTCAAGGCTTTTTCCCAAATAAGCCAAGGACAATTATCATTATTGTATTCATCAAAATGTGTGTATTTTATTTGGGTGAAAATAAAATTAACTTCATAATGATGCTCATCTTTTTTGATTAGCGGAGCTGTCAAAACTATTCTTCTACAGGGATTTAGTTTCATGTCCATTTTGTATTCCTAAAAATAACACCTCATATTTTCAGTTTAATAATTTATTTCTTGATACGCAAGAGGTTGGTTGATTTAAATACTCTACCCTCTCCCCGCTTTTATTGCGGTGATGTTGCGGATAAAGGTTGTATCGGTTGCAAGATCTTCGATGTTTATCGGCAATTTATGGCGCCAGTTCGGATATTTGTCGCGGTCCGTGCCGGGCAGGTTTTGAAGTTCGGTTACGCCTAAAATGTCTTCAAGTTGCAAAACGACAACATCGCTTTGGCTGCGCCCCAAAAACTTATGAGCGGCCTCGTCCAAGCCTTCGGGATAACCCTCGCCGTATAAATAATCGCCTTTGCGCAGGTTGTCGTGCGGCCAAACGTGGTTTTCATCCAAAACTTTCAGCAAGCGCCATCTTTCCTGTTCGCGCTGTTTATAAAGGTTTTCGCGCTCGGTTTTCGTGATTAGTTTCAAGTTATATTTAAGCTCGATTTCATAGCCGAACCACCACATTTTCAGAGGTGTCATATCGTGGGTGCCTATTGAGACAAACGCATTTTGAGGATAATATTGCGGAGCTTTGAAATCGCCCGCGCCGAAATCCCATCTTTCCGCCCACAAAATGCTCATTGAATAGATGTTGTTTTCTTCGAGCTTTTCCAAAAAGCCGGCAGGAACATTTCCGATACTTTCACCGACAATCAAGCATTGGTTCAAATAACTTTCTAATGCAACGAGTGCAAGCATCTGATCAAAGTTATAATAAATATATGTGCCATCATTACCATCGTCTTTAATCATATACATGCGAAGCAAACTCATGACGTGGTCAATTCTTAAAGCGCCCGCGTATTTCATATTTGCACGCAAGATTTTCAAAAACGGCTCATACGCTCTTTTTTCAAGTTCGCTCGGGTTGAACGCACCCAAACACCATTTTTGCCCCTTTTGGAAAAAGACATCAGGCGGCGCCCCTGCCCCCGCGTTTTTAATATATGCATATCTGTCGGACCAAAGTTCGGCGCTGTCTTTGCAAACGCCGACCGGCAAATCGCGGTATAAGCCGATTTTTAAGCCCAAATTGTTGATATAACCCGCGACTTTTTCAAACTGTCTGTTCGCCTCAAACTGCAAAAATTTGAAAAATTCAATTTCGGTTTTGTGCGTTTCTTCAAAAATCGCAATATCCATCGGGTTTTGGTTTTTCAAGCCCTGAGGCCAAGCCTGCCACCCGCCCCAAACACTGTGGCATTTGTTGTGATAAATTGCCTGATAAATTGCAAACAGATTTAAGCTCAGGCCCTCTTTTTTCTTAAAATCCTCAAAGGCTTTCGACGGCTTTTTCTGCTTTTCAAAAATTTCATACAAGACTTTAATTTTTAAATTATACACGCCGGTGTAGTCAATTAAATCTTGCTTCTTTAAATTTTCAATTTCTTTGGCATATTTCTTTTTTGTTTCGGCGCTAAAACCTTCGACTTCTTCAACATCGATATAAATCGGGTTTAAGAACAGACGGCTGATTGAAGAATACGGACTCGCATTTTCCGGAAAATCGTGAAACAAGGTGTTAATCGGGTTTAAGCCGATAATATCTGCGCCAACCCCCGAAGCGATTTTTGCAAAATTTTTCAAATCGGTAAAGTCGCCCACACCCCAGTTGTGTTTGCTTTTTAAAGAATAAAGCTGCAGCGTAAATCCCCAAAGTTTTGAGTTTTGAGCCTGAGGCAATGTGTAACATTTTTCAGGCGCGACGGCAAGCTTTGAATGGTAAAGCTGTTTGCCGATTTCAATTTCAAGATTGTAATAGCCTATCTCAAGATTTGTGTTGATACCGAGCACAAATTTCTGATAAACCGTATTGCCGATTTTTTTCTCTTCCGCCAAGTTTTTTTCAAACTCTAAAACTTCGCCTTTTTTCTTTGTCTCCGACAATGCGCGAACGGTGATTTTTTCGCCCGCATCTTTTTGCTTTAAATATATATCTAAGCTGATTTGATTTTCACGACAGATATATATCGGTTTGATAATTTCTTTAAAACATTTTTCATCAAACTTTTTCAAAGATGCGGCGGCCGCCTGCTCTGTTGATGCGTCATATCCGAGCTCTTCACAAAAAAAGGCAAGCAAGTCTTCTTCAACCTGGTGCCCTTGTATTCCTTGTGCCGAAAAAGAGGTTGCTATCCCGAGTTTTGAACAAAGTTCATAAAGATTTTTTTCCATTTTTTACCTCGCTATTTTGATGGCGACAATGCTTTCAGCAGGCATAATAATCTTTTCTTCGTTATCGAGCGCTTTTAAGCTGTTGCTTGTATCAAACAAAATTTCAAAACCGTTTGATTTTTTAATTTGCGGCAATTTCCATTCAATCTTTTTTGAAGATCCGTTTAAAATTACAAACAGCAAATCTTTGCCGTCAAAAATTAAAAATGACAGAGATTGACGAGATTGATCCTGCCAATCGGGCGCCGTAAATTCCGTTCCTTTTTCGGTATACCATGCCAAATCTTTATAAGGAGAATTGCCGACTTTTTGACCTTTAAAAAAGTATCTTCTTTTAAAAACAGGAAGGGAGCGCCGCAAGTTAATCAAAGACTTTACAAAATTTGCAAACTCATATCCTTCGGATTCAATGGCATCCCACGGGAGATAATTTATGACATTATCTTGAGCGTATGGGTTGTTATTTCCGAATTGGGTGTTTAAAAATTCATCACCTGCATAAATCATCGGTGTGCCGAATGAAAAGAGCAAAGTTGACATTAAATTGCGCGCACGTCTTAAGCGTTTGTTTTTGATTGTTCTTGAAGCTTCAATTCCTTCAACGCCGCAATTTGAACTCCAATTATCATTGCTTCCGTCTTTGTTGTTTTCACCGTTTGATTCATTATGCTTTAAATTATAGCTCACCAAATCGCGCAAACAAAATCCGTCATGCGCGGTTAAGAAGTTGACGCTTGTCCAAAGGTTGCGGTTGTTATATCCGAAAATATCGCTTGAACCGGCAATGCGGCTTGCAAGCTCGCCGACCTGTCTTTCATCACCGCGCCAAAAACGACGCACAACATCTCTGAAACGATCGTTCCATTCCGCAATACCCGCCGGGAAAGCGCCGATTTGATATCCGTTGTTTCCGACATCCCACGGTTCGGCAAACAACTTAACCGAACGCAAAATTTCGTCTTGCTTTAAGGCTTTTAAAAATGCACCTTCATGTTTAAATTCGGTTTTCTCACGCGCAAGTGTTGCGGCCAAATCGAATCTGAAACCGTCGACATGCATTTCTTTAACAAAGTATCTGAGCGAATCCATAACAAGCGTTAAAACATTTATGTTCTGCAAATTAAAACTTGCGCCGCAACCGGTGCTGTCATAATAAAAGCGTTTATTTGTCTTATTTAGAGTGTAATAACTTTCGTTGTCGATGCCTCGATAGCAAAGTGTCGGCCCCAAATGATTGCCTTCTATAGTGTGGTTATAGACAACATCTAAAATAACCTCAAGACCCTTTTGGTGAAACGATTTGACCATTTGCTTAAAGCTGCTGATTTCGCCGTTTGACAAATAGCTGTTTTCAAGTGCAAAATATGAAAGTGTTTCATAGCCCCAATAGTTGACTCTTTTTCTCTTTTTTTGATGACCGAAAAACGCCTGAACAGGTAAAAGCTCAATCGTCGTCACGCCGAGCCATTCTAAATATTGCTTAATTTCGGGCGATGATAATCCTTTAAATTTTCCTCTGTCGCTATCTTTAATTTTTGAAAAAAGTTTTGTATAACCTTTTGTGTGGAGCTCATAAATAATGGTATCCTCAAAATCAATTTTCGGTTTAACATCACCTTGCCAATCAAAATGTTCATCAACAACGACAGACTTCGGAACATAAGGTGCACTGTCAAGCTCACTATAAGATAAATCTTGTTCGGGACTGTCAATATCATATCCGAAAATCGCCTTATCCCAAATAAGCTCTCCGACGAGTTTTTTCGCATACGGGTCAATTAAAAGTTTATGCGGGTTAAAACGTTTTCCCTCTTGAGGTTTATATTCGCCGTAAACTCTGTAACCATATATCTGACCCGGTTTAATGTTTTCAAGATAAACATGCCAAATACCGAAATCATTTTCTTTGATTTCAATTCGGTCGGTTTCTTCAATACCTTTTTCATCAAACAAACACAATACAACTTTTTCGGCATTGGCAGAAAAAATCGCAAAATTTGTTCCCTTTCCGTCAAAAGTTGATCCTAAGGGATACGTTTTTCCTCTATGTCTTTTTATCAAACTCATGTTTTTTACCTTATTGGTTTAAGCACAATGGTTGAAAGCGGCGGCAATACGACTTCTATTGAATATGGCTTCATATTCCACCCCTGCATTGAAACCTGTAATTGTCCTTCGTTTCTAACACCGCTTCCCCAATATGACGGATCATCACTGTTAAAAATTTCCTGATATTTACACGGTTCATAAACACCGACTTTAAAGTTATGACGAACAACCGGTGTAAAGTTGCAAATAACGACCAAATAATCATCGGGATTGTGGCCCTTTCGAATAAACGAAATCACACTGTCATCGGCGTTTGAATGTTCAATCCATTCAAAACCTTTACTGTCGAAATCTTCTTCGTACAAAGGTGCATTTCCCTGATACATTAAATTAAGATCCCGAACGCAATTTTGAACCCCCTTATACATCGGATAATCGAGCAAGTGCCATCTTAAACTTTCTTCCGCATTCCACTCCCAATCTTGTCCGAATTCGTTACCCATAAACAAAAGTTTTTTACCCGGATGTGTCCACATAAATCCGTAATAGGCTCTTAAGTTTGCAAATTTTTGCCATTCATCACCTGGCATTTTTGACAGCATTGAACCTTTGCCGTGAACAACTTCATCATGCGAAATCGGTAAAATGAAATTTTCATTAAATGCATACAAAAGTCCGAACGTTAACATACCATGATGATATTTTCTATGAACAGGTTCATGGCTGATGTAACGCAAAGTGTCGTTCATCCAACCCATGTTCCATTTATAACCGAATCCGAGACCGCCCATCGATGTCGGACGCGAAACCATAGGCCATGCCGTTGACTCTTCGGCGCAAGTGAGAACACCGGTATTTTCGCCGTAAACAAGTTCATTCATTTTTCGAATAAATGAAATTGCTTCCAAATTTTCATTTCCGCCGTATTGGTTCGGAATCCATTCGCCCGCTTTTCGTGAATAGTCAAGATAGAGCATTGAAGCAACCGCATCAACACGAAGTCCGTCGATATGATATTCCTTCAACCAATAAAGTGCACTTGCACACAAAATGTTGTTAACCTCTGTTCTGCCATAGTTATAAATTTTTGTTCCCCAATCTTTATGTTCTCCTTTACGCGGGTCGGAATGTTCATACAAACATGTGCCGTCAAATTCGATAAGTCCGTGTGAATCTTTCGGAAAGTGTGCCGGCACCCAATCCATAATCACCGAAATTCCGGCCTGATGAAATTTATCTATCATATAACGAAAATCATCCGGATTTCCGAACCTTGAAGTCGGGGCAAAAAGACCTGTTACCTGATAACCCCAGGAAGCATCAAGAGGGTGTTCGCAAAGAGGTAAAAATTCGACATGCGTAAAGCCCATGTTGTGAACATACGGCACCAAATAATCTGCAAATTCGCGGTAGGTTAAATAATTTTCACCGTTCGTTCCTTTTCTTCTCCAAGAGCCGAGATGAACCTCATAAATAGACATCGGTTTATCAAAACTGTTATATTCCGCTCTGTAATTCATCCAACCGTGATCATGCCATTCGTAGTGATTTAAATCGTATACAATAGATGCGGTTTTCGGTCTGACTTCGGAATAAAAAGCAAACGGATCTGATTTTAACAGGATGTAATCTTCTCTCGTTTTAATTTCAAATTTATAAACGCTGCCCTCACCTATTTGCGGAATAAAAATATCCCAAATTCCGCAAGAAGGATGTTTACGCATCACATCAACACAACCGTCCCACATGTTAAAATCACCGACGACGGAAACTCTTTTTGCATTCGGTGCCCATACGGCGAATCCGACACCTTTAACACCGTCCATTTCCATCACATGTGCGCCGAGTTTTTTATAAATTTCGTGATGATTTCCTTCGGCAAAAAGATATTCATCTATATCGCCCAAAGTCGGCAAAAAACGATAAGTATCTTCTTTTTCGTATTTTTGACCTAAATCATTTTCGATTAAAAATTTGTATTTAAAATCTTCAACGGCACCAAACTCAATTTGGTAGAATCCTCTGTCGTCGATTTTTTCCATTTTTCCCAAATTTTGGCCGTCATAATTTAAGATATCAACAGAATTTGTGTGGGGTAAAAATGCGCGGATGAAAATATTTTTTGTACCTTTATCACGGTGCATTCCGAGCACGGAAAATACATTATCATGATTGCCGTCTATGATTGCATTTACTTCGTTTTGAGACAATAAATTATTCATCTCTTTTTCCCCTATAATTATTCAAGTTATGTAATGTGTTTCTTCTATCTATAAAGTGTTATTAATCAAATTGCAAGAAAATAACTTTCTTTTTTCTAAATAATAAATATTGACTCTTAAAAAAATCGTGTATATATTAAATTTGTTTTTAATATATTTATGGAGAACAAACATGGCTACAAAATGTAATGAAAATTACATCAGAGAAGCTGCCTATTATTTATGGCAAAACGCTGGTTGCCCGATGGGCCAAGATGAAAAATTCTGGTCTATGGCTGTTGAACAATATGCTTCACGCAACTGCTCAAAAGGTGGATGCAAAAAGTCTACAACGACCAAGAAGAGCTCAGCTAAAACGATGACCAAAACATCATCGAAAAAGACAACTTCGAAAAGATAATTTTTAGGTCTATATATACAGAAAAACACCACCGGCTTTCGCAGTGGTGTTTTTCTTTTTTTTAAATCGAATCCTTTTATCTTGTTTGATCAGATTTCAATTTTGACCACACATTTGAATCTCTGAAACGGTTCAGTGTTTCAGACCATCTTTCTTCACGCAACACACCGTCTAAATGATAGCCTGCATTTTTAGCCACATTTGCCGATGGTATATTCTTTGTATCGTTCATAATAACAATACGATTTAGGCCTTGTTTGAAAGCCTCGTTTTCAAGTGCCTTAACAGCTTCTACCATATAACCTTTTCCGGTGGCTTTTTCGGTGAGCCAAAATCCGATTTCGGCAGATTTATGTTTTTGGTTCACTTTCATTAGATCAATCATACCGATAAATTTTTTCGTTTCTTTTTCTCTGATCATATAGGCGAATCCTTCTTCATTTTCCCAATGCGCCTCACACCAATCTTTTAAATATGAGAGTTCGTCTTCAATGCCATATGTTTTGCTCGCCCATGGAAGCCATTGCCCTAAATGATCTACAGAATCCGAAACTTCCGCATAAATTTCCTGTGCCAATTCTGTTGATATTGGATGAGGTCTTTCTAAAACAATCCGCTTTGAATCTATTTGATTTGGAAAATTCATTTTATTTTCTCCCGTTCATTTTTGACCTTTTTACGTTAGCACTTTATTGCGTCATCGTCTACAAAAATTTATATTGCATTTTGCCTTTAAATTTGCTATATTAATAATGCTGATACGTCAGCTATGACACCAGAGGCGCTATGAAATAGGTATGTTGGACCCGAGGGCAGTACTCGGCACCTCCACCAATTTTTAAGGGGGTGAAACAGGTTAGACAGTATACAATAAAGATGGTTTGCTGTGTTCGGTGAGATACCACCGTTATCGGTTCAAATTAAATAAACGCAAATGATAATTTTGCACCAGTTGCAGTAGCTGCTTAATAGCGAAAGCAACGAATTTAATTCTTTGAAAATTGGTTTTTTCAAAGTGAGGTTTGGGCCACCTAGCAACAGGACGGCCTATTTTTTTTATATTGAAAATCTTTTTTTGATGATTACTTCTCTTTTGTTTTTAATTTCATTTTTTAGGAGAAATAATCATGACAGAAGGTGTTCGTTACCCTACCCTTGCATTTCATACCGGCGGTGTCGGCCAGGCAAATGACGGCATTCCCCCTCAACCGTTTGAAACGTTTTGCTATGACAGCGCTTTGATGCAAGCCAAAATTGAAAATTTCAATGTGGTTCCTTATACTTCCGTTTTACCAAAAGAATTGTTCGGAAATATTGTTCCGGTTGACAGGGTTGTAAACAAATTCAAACATGGTGCCGTTTTAGAGGTCATTATGGCCGGAAACGGAGCTAATCGTGATGATCATAAAGCTATTGCCACGGGTGTCGGGATTTGTTGGGGTAAAGATAAAAACGGCGAGCTTATCGGCGGGTGGGCTGCCGAATATGTTGAATATTTTGACACACACATCGATGATGAAATTGCCGAAGGACACGCTAAAATGTGGCTCAATAAATCATTAAAACATGAGCTTGAAATCAGGGGTGTCGAAAAACACAGTGAATTTCAAATGTTTCATAATTACCTCAATATTACGCAACAATTCGGTTACAGCTTAACTTGTTTGGGCTTTTTAAATTTTGAACATGCAGATCCTGTTGTGCTTTAATGAAAGGCAAAAAAAATGTTTCAACAAAAAACAAACAACAATCATCCGGCGGAGGTTAAAAATACATCCGCCGGTTTAGGTGTTATAGCTCTTTCGGCCATCGTTGTCAGCTCAATGATCGGCGGCGGCATATACAGTCTTCCGCAAAACATGGCTCAATCGGCTTCTGCAGGCGCCGTTTTACTCGCATGGCTTATTACGGGAATCGGTGTTTATTTTATTGCCAACACTTTTCGTATTTTATCAATCGTGAAACCCGATTTGACTGCGGGTATTTATATGTATAGCCGTGAAGGTTTCGGATCATATGCCGGTTTTACGATCGGATGGTCGTATTGGCTTTGTCAAATTTGCGGAAATGTCGGTTATGCCGTGATTACCATGGATGCTTTAAATTATTTCTTTCCTCCACATTTTGCCGGTGGCAATAATTTACTTTCCATTATCGGCGGGTCCGTTGTTATTTGGGTGTTTAACTTTTTGGTTTTAAAAGGCATAAAACAGGCAACCTTAATTAACCTTATCGGCACAATCGCCAAAATTGTTCCGCTGATTGTCTTTATTTTGATTATGGCTTTTGTTTTTCATTCTGATCGGTTTTCGTTTGATTTTTGGGGCGAAAATATTATCAGCTCTCAGTCTTTGGGTTCGCTTCAAGATCAAATTAAAAGCACAATGCTTGTTACGCTTTGGTCTTTCATCGGAATCGAAGGTGCCGTTGTAATGAGCAAGCATGCAAAATCTCCAAAATCGGTCGGACGCGCAACCGTTCTCGGATTTATCGGATGTTTAATTATTTATATTTTATTATCCGTTCTTCCTTTCGGTTATATGTCTCAACACGAACTTGCTCATATTTCAAATCCGTCGACAGCCGGTATTTTAGAAAAGATTGTCGGTTCTTGGGGTGCTTATCTGATGAATATAGGACTTCTTGTTTCCGTTTTAACAAGCTGGCTTGCCTGGACCATGGTCACGGCACAAATCCCGCAAGCGGCGGCTGAAAACAACACTTTCCCCAAGGCTTTTGCCAAAGAAAATAAAAATCACGCACCTTGTGTTTCACTTTGGGTAACCAGCATCATGATGCAGATTTTTATGTTTCTTGTTTATTTTTCAAACAACGCTTGGAACACAATGTTGTCAATTACAAGCGTTATGGTTTTACCGGCCTATTTTTCATCATGCGCTTATCTTTGGAAAATTTGTGAAGATCATGAATATCCGAACAACATCTACATCAAACGGTCTTCTGCTTTGTTGGCTGCCATTATCGGATCTGTTTATGCCTTATGGCTGATTTACGCCGCCGGTTTAAAATACCTTTTAGCTGCCATTATTTTTATGACCATCGGTATTCCGGTTTATATCTGGGCAAGAAAAGAAAATTGCCATGAATGCAAAATATTTTCAAAGCGTGAATTTTGCTTTGCACTTTTACTTGTCGTTTTGTCTCTTGTTGCCATTTATGCCATTGCAACAGGTATTATTAAGTTATAGCGAATCGATGGCATAAATTTGACAAATTTTATTTGACAAATCAAATATAAAGTGTTACTGTTTTGCTCAGTTTATTACTTTTATGCCAACAATTAAGCTATTTTTATGCAATATGAGTAAAATGAAAACTCTTTGTGAGTATCTCGCCGAGGGCGATTACTCCGCTTTTTTAAGATTTGTGCATGGTAACAATGTCCTCGGTGTCACAGAAGCCGATGAATGCGAATTCTACCGCAATGCCACCAAATGTTGGGCGAAAACCCTTCTCAACTGGCATGCGCCTTCTCAGTGCGTCGAGCGTGTCATTGTCACCTACCAGCCGGAAGACTTGCTATCTTTCCTTGACATCAAGTGGCACCTCTATCCGCAAACGCTCCTTTGGGCGTTTAATGAAGCGCCGACCGATGTCGCCGAGAAGGTCTTGAACGTTTTGCAAAGAAAGCCGGACAGAGATGTCGAAATGGCCATGCTCAAGCGAGGCGAACTGGAACTCTTCAAGACCTGGCTTGATAAGTTTCATTCTCTTGATGAAGAATCTGAGGCTCTCATCAACGACGATATCAATCTCTCAAGCCTCAAGAGCTATTACATTGACAGGATGATCCGAGAAAGTCTGTAGTTTTATCCCCGACTCCTTTTAAAGTCGGGGATAGTTTTAAAACTTAAACTTATGACACGACCATATAAGACCATCAAAAAGCTTCTTGAAAAGAAAGACTTCAACGCCTTTTTAGAATTTGTTCGGACCGAATATATTTACGAACTTGAGGAAGGTGATGAAAATCTGCTTTACCGTAAAGGACCTCTTAAATGGCAAAAAGAGCTGTTGCAAAGAATCCAGCCATATTCGAAATCAGAGCGACAGATTTTTAAAAACGGCAACATTGATATGATATTGATGTTGATCAGTCGTTACGACGTTTCCGAAAAAAATATGGTATGGGGGTTTGCCAATCTTGATTTGAAAAAACTCAGGATCATTGTGCGCAAAATGCCAGCCATCAAATCGGCAGCTTTTGAAAAAGCACTGATCAACCGTGTCAACGATGATCTTTTTAAAATTTGGCTTAAGAAAGTGCCTGATTTGCAGCCTGCCTCCAAACAGTTTTTGAAACAGAGCTTTCGGTTTGAAAACCTTTGTTTGATCTACAATCGTTATTATCCGACACAGCCTCTTTAGGCTTTTCCCCCGACTCGTCAAACAGTCGGGGACTTTTTTTGCTTTATTTTTTCTTCTTTATATGTTACAAAATTTTCAAGGAGAAAAGGTATGTCTCAAAATCTTGAAGAACGTTTGATTGATATTGAAATGATATTGACCGAGCAACAACGTATGCTCGACGATTTAAATGATATCATTATAAAACAAGGAAAAGAAATTGATACTTTAAAAAAAGAGAACGCGCTCTTAAAAAACCTTATCGAGCGCGAAACCGTTAAACCTCTGTCTGAAGAGACACCTCCCCCTCATTATTAAAAGTATATTTTTATCCTTTAAAGCCGCCTTGAATCACTTCTTGTGTTTCGGTTTCAATTTCTTCTGCTCCGTTTTGAATTGTTTCTTCCGTCTTATCGACTGCTTCATCCATACCTCCTTGGACGGCATCTTTTGTCTTTTGATAACCCTCGCCAATCATTTCTTTTGTATTTGAAGTTATCTGCTCCGTCATTTCTTTCAGGCTTGAATCTTTATTTAACGATCCATCGTAAAAACCTACTCCCAGAAAATAAATTGCAATAATAATCAATGCGTAAAAAATATATTTTAAAATTGTTCCCATCGTAAAAAGCCCCCTTAAAAAACATTTAAATTCAAGGGAGAAAATAAGACTTATCTTTTTATTTTCAAGTTTAGCGGCGGGCAAAAAGTTTTTCTATATCCGTCAGTTTTAATTCAACGTAAGTCGGACGCCCGTGATTACATTGACCGGAATGCTGCGTTCTTTCCATATCACGTAAAAGTCTGTTCATTTCATCAATGTTAAGTTTGCGCCCTGCTCTGACAGAACCGTGGCATGCAATGGTTGCACATATATGATGAAGCTTTTCGGTCAATGAAAAAGAATTGCCCCATTCGCTTATTTCACCTGCCAAATCTTTAATCAGCTTTTTGATATCGGCGTCTGATATTAATGCCGGAATTTCGCGCACAACAATTGCCTGCGGGCCGAATTCTTCAATCACAAGACCGAGCTTTTCAAAACTTGAAGCATTTTCCATCATACGCGCTTTTTCAGATATATTTAACTCAACAACAACGGGTATTAAAAGTATTTGCGTTGCAACTTTGTTTTCAGAAGCTAAATCAGATTTTAATTTTTCCATCACAATACGTTCATGCGCCGCATGCTGATCTATAATAATAATGCTATCCGGTGTCTGTGAAATAATGTATGTGTCATGAAATTGGGCTTTAGCGAATCCTAAGGGCGGCATCTCGTTTGCATCAAATGTTTCGTTTTGAGGGTTAAAATCTACTTTAACGGAATAAGCATTTTCCAAATCAGGCAATATTTCAGCCTTAGAATAACGAGTATTTTGAAAAGTGTTCAATGTATTGGTAAAACGCATTTGATTTGACGGTTCACTTAATTTTGAACCTTTTTCGAATCCGATTTCTTCTTTGATAAACTGCTGTAAATCAAGAGTGTTTGCCGTTTTTTTATCACCCATTGAAAGGGCTTGACGAATCGCTCCGACAATAAGTGTTCTGATTAAATTTCCATCAAAAAAACGAACTTCTGCTTTTTGCGGATGAACATTTACATCAACATATTCCGGTGACACATCAATAAAAAGAGCAACCATCGGATATCGGTTCGAAGCTAAAACATCTTGATATGCACCTTTAATAGCCCCTAAAAGAAGTTTGTCTCTTACCGGACGATTGTTAACGAATAAATATTCCGAAAGTGAATTTGATTTGTTAAGCGTCGGCAGGCTGACATAGCCCGAAACACACGCATAATCACGCGATACGTTAATCATTAAAGAATTTTCTTTAAATTCTTTCCCCATGACCTCACCCAAGCGTTTCAAACGTGCATCGAAAAACTCACCTTGACATGCATTTAATGATATTTTTTGCTTATTATTGTTACTTAAATAAAAAGAAACATTCGGATTTGCCATGGCAATACGCTCAAGCATATCCACACAATTCCCAAGCTCAGAAGCATCTGTTTTTAAAAACTTCAACCTTGCCGGTACATTATAAAACAAATCACGCACTTCAATGCGCGTCCCTAAAGAAATCGGCGCCGGCATAACGGCTGATTTTTTGCCGTTTTTAACCTCTATTTGATATCCCTCATTGCTGTTTTTTTCCCGACTCATAATGCAAAGTTTTGAAACAGCTCCGACAGATGGTAATGCCTCTCCCCTAAACCCAAAATGTTTAATATGAAACAAATCATCATTTTCAAGTTTCGAAGTGGCGTGCCGTTCGACACATAAATTCAGCTCCTCTTTGCTCATGCCTTTACCATTGTCGGAAACAATGATTAAGCTTTTGCCGCTGTCCGTTAAATCAACTTCTATTTTATCCGCACCGGCATCTAACGCGTTTTCAACCAATTCTTTAACAACAGATGACGGACGTTCAATCACTTCTCCCGCAGCAATTTGGTTGATCAGATTATCCGGTAAGATACGTATAGACATTTTATTTCCTTAACAGTTTGATTTTTTTAATCAGAGACATTGTTGAGCTGTCATGTTCAAGAGCAAAAGATTTCCCCTGTAATTCAGGTAAAATATTTAAAGCAAGTTGTTTGCCCAATTCAACCCCCATCTGATCAAACGAATTGATGTTCCAAATCGCACCCTGAACAAAAACTTTGTGTTCATAGAGAGCAATAATCTGCCCCAAAGAAAACGGATCTATTTTCTTTAAAAGCAATGTATTAGACGGTCTGTTTCCAGTAAAAGCTTTATATTTTTTCAACGTCTCGACTTCCTCATCAGACTTTCCTGCTTTTTTCAATTCATTGGCCGCTTCAGCAACTGTTTTGCCTTTCATTAAAGCTTCACCCTGAGCTAAAACATTGGATAATAAAATTTGATGATGATCTCCGATTTCATTATGTGAAATGGCCGGCACAATAAAATCGACCGGGACAATATCCGTGCCTTGATGAAGCAATTGGAAGAAAGAATGCTGAACATTTGTTCCCGCGCCGCCGAAAATTGCCGGTCCTGTCGAATATTTTACGAAATTGCCGTCTTTATCCACTCCTTTTCCGTTGCTTTCCATATCAAGCTGCTGCAAATAAGACGGAAGATATTTTAAATATTCGTCATAAGGCACAACACAATAACGATGAATGTTGAAAAAGTTATTATACCACAAACCTAACAAGCCCATAATAACGGGCATATTCTTATTCAAAGGCGCTGTTCTAAAATGCTCATCCATGGCGTATGCGCCTTCAAGTAATTTTTCAAAATTTTCAAAACCGATGGCAATCGCAATGATTAAGCCGATAGCAGACCATAGTGAATATCGACCGCCGACAAAGTTCCAAAACTCAAACATATTTTGAGGGTTGATACCGAATTCTTCAACTTTTTCTTTATTTGTTGAGAGTGCGACAAAATGTTTATCAACGGCATGCTCTCCTAAAGCATCTATAAGCCATTTGCGACAGGTTTTTGCGTTTGTTAAAGTTTCAATTGTCGTAAAAGTTTTTGAAGCAACTATAAATAATGTTGTTTCCGGGTCTAATTGTTTTAAAGTTTCCGTCACAGCCGTCCCGTCAATGTTTGAAATAAAATAACAATTAATCCCCTTCATCCAATAACGTTTCAAAGCTTCGCAAACCATAACCGGTCCCAAATCAGAACCACCGATGCCGATATTAACGATATTCGTCAGTTTTTTTCCTGTATAACCTTTAAATTCGCCATAACGGACAGCATCAGAAAAGGTCTTCATTTTTGAAAGCACTTCATTAATCTGAGGCATAACATTTTTGCCGTCGACTTTTACAGCTTTTTTAGAACGATTTCTTAAAGCGGTGTGAAGGACAGCTCTGTTTTCGGTCGAGTTAATTTTTTTACCCGTAAACATTGCATCACGCTGTTCTTCAATTTTACGTTCTTTTGCCAAATTTAATAGTGCATCTAAGACATCCTCATCGAAACGGTTTTTTGAATAATCAAATGTTAAATCATTTAACTCTATCGTGTATTTCTTCGCCCGAGTTTGATCTTTTTCAAATAGATCTCTCATATGCACTTTTTTAAAACGTTTATATTCCGCATTTAATTTTTTCCATGCTTTTGTGTTGTTTTTATCTGTATGAAACATTTTGATTATTCTCCCAGTCGTTATTTCCTATTGTTAAAACAGATGGTTTGTTTTGAAAATATTTCTTTGCGGCAGCATTCACTTCTTCATAAGTCACTTTTTGAACATATGCGTTTCTGTTTTGCAAAAAATCAATACCGAGATTTTCTTTCTGCATATATGAAAGCATTGACGCAATATCGGATATTGACTTAAATCTCAAGTTAAATGATGTCAGCATATTTTGTTTAATCGTTTCAAATTCCGAGACAGATACACCCTTCTTGCCCATCTTATGCCATTCATCAAAAAGGATTTTTTTCATTTGTTCATAATTTTGTTTTGATGTTGAAAACGAGCCGATTAAATGAGGTGCATCTTTTTGTGCATTGAGGTATGTATAAGCGCCGTATGTCAGCCCCTCTTTTTCACGGGCAATTATATTTAACCTTGAGGACAAGCCTGAACCTCCGAAAATTTCATTTGCCATGTATAAAGCATAGAAATCCTCAGACAATCTTTCTGTTCCGGGGGCCAAGAAAAAACTAATCACCTGAGGCATCGAACGTTCAATGTTTTTTTCATCAAAAATATAAATCGGATGAACTTTCTCTAAAATTTTGAAATTTGCCTTTTCTCTTAACGGTTCAAAGATGAAATTTAACATTTCAATCGCTTCCCTTTCAGAAATATCACCCGCAATGACAATATGTAAATTATCTTTTCCGAAGCGTTCTCCTTTAAAGGCGACCAAATCCTGTTTTGAAATTTGTTTGACATCTTCTGTCTTTCCAAGCCCCAAACGCGCTTTAGGGTGCTCGCCGTAAAATTCTTCTTTAAGGGCTTGAACAAGAACTTTTTCCGGATTTTCTTTTTGAATTTTTATAGCTTCAAGAATTCGGGCTTTAACAAGTTCAATATCTTTCTGTTTAAATGACGGCTCGATTAAAACAGATTTTAAAAGCTTTTGTGCTATATTTAAATTTTGTTTCGGCGTTGTCATTGAAACGCTGAAAGTTTCGCCTGTTGTTCCAAAGGAAAGATCAATTCCGTTTGTTTCAAGCAAATCATGATATTTTTCATAATCATATTCTTCGCTTCCGAATGCCAATAAATCGGAAACCATATTTGATGTGCCGAGTTTTCCGAAATCGTCAAATTCATATCCCGCTTTATCAAAATAAAAGCTCATTGCAACAATCGGCGCACTATGTTCTTCCATTATCCATGTTTGAACGGCATTTTTGTTTTTTATTTCCAAAACTTCAGCGCTGAAGTTTTTTTCTTTTAAAGGCGAATTTAAAACAATCTTATCCGGTGAAAGCAATTTGTTTGAAGAACAAAACACATAAACGGCATATATGGCCAAAGCAATAAAAAACAGATTTAAAAACGCAAGAATTTTCATTTTTCTAGTCATTTTCAATCTCCTGTTCGGGCGCCAAAATTGCCGTTACTTTTTTGGAATGTGCCAACATATTTTCGACCGCTTTTTTAACATCTTCAAGCGATACGTTTTCTATATTCGAGGCATAATTTTCTATTTCATCAAGACCTAAACCCAAAGAAGCGAGCGTTCCGATAATATAAGCTGCATCTTCCGGATTGTCTTTCACATAAATAAGTGTTGAAAGAATTTTTTTCTTTTCTTTTTTGATCGTTTCAGAATTTAATTTCAAAAGTGCCTGCGAAATACTTGTTTCAAGCAATGACACATTTTCTTTTAAATCGCTGTTTTCCAATGGCAACATTGATATGGTAAATGTTCCGGAGCCTCGATATAAAATATCGACATCAGATCCGGCAGATAAAACCTTTTGCTTTTGAACAAGCTCTTTTTGAAAATACGAATTACCGCTTTCACCCAAATAATTTGAAAAAACGCTTAAAGCAAACGCCTCCTTTGCGTTTTCTAAAATTGACGGAATAATGTATGTGATTAATATTTTCGGACTTTCAATATGCGGCATCTCTTTATATATGGAAATATCGCTTTTTTCAAAGACAGTAAATGTCGTTTTTGATCTGCTTGCTTTTTGATCAGACTTAATATGACCGAAATATTTTTCGACCAACGGTTTAATTTCTTTCGGCGTTATATCTCCCGAAACAACCAAAACCGCATTTGAAGGTGAATAATATTTATGATAAAACATTAAGGCATCTTCTTTTGTCAGAGTATTTATTTCTTCTAACGTTCCTGAAATCGGGTGTTCGTACGGTGTGCCTTGCCATAAAATTTTATTCACCTCTTCCCCGAATTGTGTTTTTGAGTTATTTTTAACTCTTTGCTCTCGCTCCTGATAAACAACTTTTTGCTCATTTTGAAAAGCTTTATCATTAATTTGTAAATTTGCCATTCTATCGGCCTCTAAAGCCATAACCAATTCTAATCTTGAAATGTCGGTAAGGGCATGATAAACCGTAAAATCTCTTGATGTAAATGCATTGTTTTCGACACCGTTAATCAGCATAATTTCATTAAACTTTGAATTTGGAATTTGTGATGTTCCCCGAAACATTAAATGCTCAAGAAGATGTGCCAACCCTGACTTTCCGGGCATTTCATCCATGGCCCCCACTTTATACCATAACATCAGCTTTGCAATCGGGGCTTTGTGATTTTCATTAACAATTACTCTTAATCCGTTATTTAAATAAAACTCCGTTGCATCAAAAAGCTTTGCTTGAATTTCATGCGTTAAACAAAACACACAAAAGACAAGCAAATAAAAAACTTTATTCAATTTAAACTTGAACATTTTACGGCAAATCATCAAAATCAGGCGGCAAGACGAGCGGTGCACGTGTTTCTATTTTTGTTTCATCGGGCGCACTTTTGTTTAAGCCAAACCATTTTTTTAATGTTGTGCAGCCGGTTAAAACAAAACTCAACATTAAAATTGTTGCAATTGTTTTTTTCATGATTTGATCTCCTATTTTGAAAGTTTTTTCCTATAGAAAATAGCATGCAGAATAATAAGAACAGCTCCAATGCAGATAAAAGAGTCGGCTAAATTGAACGCCGGCCAATGATAAGCTTCGTAATGGAAATCCAAAAAGTCATATACTGCCCCCATACGTAATCTGTCCGTTACATTGCCCAAAGCTCCGCCAATAATTAAACCAAGCGCCAAACGGACAAATCTTGACGTTTCATCTTTCATCCACAAAATCAAAAACGCCACAACACCCAATGCGAACAAAATCAATATAACTCTGCTCCACATTCCGCCATTATCAAACATTGAAAAACTGACACCTTTATTAAAAGCCGAGACAATGTTAAAATAATCACAAACTTTATAGGGAGAACCTTGTTCCACAACAAATTTAAAAATATAAAACTTTGAAAGTTGATCCGATATAAACGCAAAAACTGCAGCAAACAAACCTAAAAACACAGTATACTCCTTTGATGTTTCCATTGAGCTGATTATAAGTTTATTTTTAAGCCTTGACCAGTATATTTCTCAACAATATACAAGTTTTTTAAAACATACCTTTTTTCTTGAAAAAGATAGTGGCAAAAATCGTCAAAATGACGGATATAAGAATGACAACGCCAAATCCGTAAGGGTTGGGCGCAAACGGAACCGGAACATTCATTCCCCAAAAAGATGCCAACATGGTCGGAATTGACAGGATAATTGTAATAGCTGCCAAAAATTTCATCACAAGGTTGAGGTTATTGTTAATAATAGAGGCAAAACCATCCATCATACCCTCTAAAATAGAGCGATGCATATCAACCATTTCAATAGCCTGTTTGTTATCGACAATCACATCATCCAAAACATCCATATCATCTTCGGTAAAAGCGATAATATTTGCAAAAGTCTTCGAACGCAACATTCTCAATAATTTTAAAAGCACGACATGATTATCTTTTAAGGCTGTTGTAAAGTAAACAAGCGATTTTTGAATTTCCATCAAATCAAACAAAGCTTTGTTGTTGGTCGTTTTGCGCAAAGCATATTCAATTTCTTCGGTTTTTTCGTTTAAAATGGCCAAATATTTTAAATAAAACTGCGTGCATTTTGAAAGAATGGTTAATAAGAATCGACCGCGTTCACGCGTATCAAATGTTTTGGCGGTGTTTTTATTAAACGAGCTTAAAATACGATTATCTCTGGTGCAGATTGTCATAAAATTGCGTTTGGTAAAAAACAAACCGCACGGCAACGTATCGAACTGTCCATCTTCATCTAAGAGCGGTAAATTAACGATCAGCGACAACACATTATCTTCAAACTCAACCTGCGAACGTTCGTTTAAGTCCAAAGCATTTTTAAGCATATCAAAGTCAAGCTTCAATTGTTCCGAAACTTTTAAAAGTTCTTCTTCGCTCGGGGCTATTAAGTTATACCATGACAGAGAGGTAACCTTGTTTTTCTTTAATTTAACAAGTTTTCCGCCATCTTCTGATTTATAAATTCTTAACATAGCGGCCCTCCTTTTCAATGATAATGTGATGATATATAAAAGGTGCTTTTATGGTGCGGCCGAGAGGACTTGAACCTCCATGAACTTAGTTCATAACGACCTCAACGTTACGCGTCTACCAATTTCGCCACGGCCGCATTTCCATAAGATGCATAATCAATATTCTAAAAAGAAAAAAGAATCAAGAGTTTTTTTTGTTTTTTGGAAAAATTCTTTTGATATTAATTTCTTGACAAAATTTATTTTCGGTTTATATTGTGCGCCAGGAAATCTATTATCATCAACCTATAGCGTATGGAATTTTTCATTATTTTGACTGTTTTTTTCACTGTTGCCGTTGTTGTTTTTTTATATCGGCAATTTAAGTGGAGAAAGAACTTCAATCAAGAAGCTATCCGACTCTCTGATCAAGCTCTTGAGGAGTCTATTTGGCGGCTTTGGGAAAATGCCTGTTCCGACAAGTTTCCGCTTCAGCTTTCGATAAAGCTTGACACGTTTGAGCAGGAAGCTTCCCGCAGACGCTACTACCGTTACTAAAAAGCACTTTTAAGACAGAAACAAAAAACACCGCTTTTTATGAGCGGTGTTTTTGTTTTTGCCTTAAAGACTATTCGGCAACTTTGTGCTCTGCCATATGCTCTAATAAAGAACGTTTTTCTTTAACGTCTTCCTGAGCTTTATTTAAGAGCTTTTCATAACGCTCCGGATTCATCTTGTTGACGACTTGGAAACGTGTTTCGGTTGCCATATATTCAGCCAAAGGTTTCGATGGTGCTTTTGAATCAAGCATCAACGGCGCCTTGCCTTCTTTAATGTTTTCAGGATTGTAGCGATAAATCGGGAACGAACCTGATTCAACAGCGTCTTTTTGGTGTGATAAACCGTCTGCCATGTTCAAACCTTGGTTAATACACGGACAATAAGCTATAATGATTGACGGACCGTTATAAGCTTCCGCTTCATTAAAGGCTTTAATTGTCTGCATATCATTGGCACCGATTGCAACTTGAGCCACATAAACATTGCCGTAACTCATTGCAATCATACCGAGGTCTTTTTTTGCAAGCTCTTTACCTGCCGTTGCAAACTTTGCAGAAGCACCCATCGGGGTGGCTTTTGACTGCTGACCGCCGGTGTTTGAGTAAACGCCTGTATCAACAACCAAAATGTTGATATTTCTGCCTGATGCAATGGCGTGGTCAACACCGCCGAAGCCGATATCATAAGCCCAGCCGTCACCGCCAATAATCCATACGGATTTCTTAATCAGGTAATCAGCCATCTCATTTAAGTGCTCGGCTTCTTCTGTTTTAATCGAAGCAAGCTCTTTTCTTAAAATCGCGACATAATCACGTTGTTGATCAATCTCGGCATCCGTGCTTTGAGGATTAGATAAAAGTTTATCTGCAACATCAGATAATTTATCCTTTAGGCCTTCAAGCAAAGTAATCGCCGTTTCTTTTCCGTGATCAATTGAAAGGCGCATACCAAGACCAAACTCAGCATTGTCTTCAAAGAGGGAGTTTGCCCAAGCCGGACCATGACCTTTCTCATCTTTGCAGTATGGCGTTGTCGGTAAATTACCCGAATAAATTGATGTACAACCTGTTGCGTTCGCAATAACCATACGATCGCCGAAAAGTTGCGTCAAGAGCTTAATGTAAGGTGTTTCGCCGCAACCTGCACAAGCACCGGAATATTCAAACAAAGGTCTGATCATCTGTGTGGTCTTCGGCAGATTTTTTGCAACTTCCGTTCTCTTAACATATGGCAATGTTTCAAAGAATGCCCAGTTTTTCTTCTCTGTATCAAGATGGTTTTCAATATGGTCCATATTGATTGCGTGAAGCTCGTTATTTTCTTTGTTCTTTGCCGGACATGCCGTTACGCAAACACCGCAACCCGTGCAATCTTCGGGAGAAATTTGCAAAATAAATTTCTTACCGGCAAACTCTTTACCTTTATAATCAGCACGTTTTAATGTCGCCGGTGCGTTTTTCAACTCATCATCCGTTGCAACTTTCATTCTGATGACACCATGCGGACAAACGATTGAGCATTTACCGCATTGAATACATGTATTTTCATCCCAAACCGGAATTTCGGTTGCAATACAACGTTTTTCATATTGTGTTGTCGCTGTCGGCCATGTGCCGTCAACAACATCTTTGAGTTCAGATGTTTTGACCGTATCACCCTGCTCTGCAATCAATTTGGCCGTCAATTTCTTTACGAACTCAGGCGCATTTGCCGGAACAGGAGAAATGCGGTTAAATGCAGAGGTCACATGGTCAGGATATTTAACTTCAAACAAATGTTCCAACGAAGCGTCAACCGCGGCATAGTTCTTTTGAACAACGGCATCGCCCTTCTTAGAATATGTTTTCTTAATAGCTGCCTTAATTTGAGCAATTGCCTCATCTTTTTCTAAAATATTTGAAATCGCAAAGAAACATGTCTGCATAACCGTGTTAATGCGTTGTCCCATGCCCGTTGCACGTGCGACTTCAACGGCGTTAATCGTATAGAACTTCAATTTCTTTGATATAATTTGTTCTTGAACTTCAATCGGCAAATGATCCCAAACTTTATCATGATCATAAGGTGCATTCAAAAGAAATGTTGCGCCGGGTTTTGCAATTTTTAAAATATCAACCTTGTTCATGAACTGGAATTGGTGACAAGCCACAAAATCAGCCGCCGTAATCAAATAAGCCGAACGAATCGGATTGTCCGAAAAACGAAGGTGTGATGTTGTCATTGAACCTGATTTACGAGAGTCGTAAACAAAGTAACCCTGTCCGTATTTACCGGCATCTTCTGCAATGATTTTAATCGAGTTTTTGTTTGCACCGACGGTTCCGTCAGCACCAAGTCCAAAGAATACGGCACGAACAACATCATTCGGTTCAACATCAAAGCTTTCATCATAAGCCAAAGATTTGTGTGTGACATCATCAATAATACCGACCGTAAAGCCGTTAATCGGTTTTGCGCTGACGGCATTGTCAAAGACAGCCTTGGCCATTGCCGGCGTAAATTCTTTAGAAGACAAGCCGTAGCGACCGCCGTAAATTTTCGGCAGATTTGAAATTTGACCGTTTGAAAAGGCTTGAGACAACGCTGTTACAACGTCTAAGTAAAGCGGTTCACCCAAAGCACCGGATTCTTTTGTGCGGTCTAAGACAGAAACCGTTTTAACAGATTTCGGCATGGCTTTTAATAAAGATGCAGCTGGGAACGGACGATAAAGGTGAACTTTCAAAACGCCGAGTTTTTGGCCGTGCGCGTTCAAATATTCGATTGCCTCTTCAACCGTTTCGGCACCCGAACCCATCACAACAATGACATGCTCGGCATCTGCCGCGCCCATATAGTCAACAACATGATATTGGCGACCCGTAATCTTCGCAAACTTATCCATTTCTTCCTGGACAATGCCTTCAACCTTTTCATAAAACGGGTTGCAGGCTTCTCTTCCCTGGAAGAAAACATCAGGATTTTGTGCCGTACCGCGAATGACAGGCTTTTCAGGACGCAAAGCATGTTTAGCATTGAACTTATAATCAACGCCTTCAAGCATTGCTCTTAAATCATCATCTGATAAAAGAGAGATTTTTTTGATTTCGTGTGATGTTCTGAAACCGTCAAAAAAGTGCATAAACGGAACACGTGATCTGAGGGTTGATGTTTGGGCAATCGCTGCCATATCGTGCGCTTCCTGAACGGAATTTGAGGCAAGCATAGCAAAACCCGTTTGACGGCAACCCATCACATCAGAGTGATCGCCGTAAATCGACAGGGCATGATAAGCAAGCGAACGCGCCGCAACATGCATCACAAACGGGCTTAACTCACCCGCTATTTTATACATATTCGGAATCATTAACAGCAAGCCTTGAGATGCTGTAAATGTTGTTGTTAAAGCGCCCGCTTGAACAGCACCGTGGCAAGCACCCGCGGCACCGGCCTCAGATTGCATCTCCTGAACAACAGGTGTAACACCCCAAAGATTCTTTTGATCGGCCGCAGACCATGCGTCAGCCCACTCACCCATCGGAGATGACGGTGTAATCGGGTAAATGACACAAACTTCATTCATACGATGTGCAACAGAAGCCGTCGCTTCGTTCGCATCCATCATTTTCATCTTTTTATCAGACATTTGTTTTCCTTGAATTAAAATGTTATTTTCTGTACAGATTATAAAATCTGATTGCTCTATATCACATTCTGCCTAAAATGCAATATTTTTTGCCGTTTTGTTCAAAAAAAATATCCCTTAATTTCTTAAGGGATATTTTCTTTTATATTCAATAATTATTTCTTCAATTCCGACGTGCAGTGCGGACAACGTGTTGCATTGATGGAAATCTCAGAACAGCAATACGGACAAGTTTTTGTTGTCGGCTCAGCAGCTTCATCGGCAGCTTCTTTGGCAGCCATTTTTTCTTGCAATGTGTTAATTGCTTTGATAAGCAAAAAGACGGCAAAGGCGACAATAATAAAACTGATTAAAGCATTGATGAATGTGCCGTATCTGATAGCAACGTCATCTGTTAATGCAATTTTTAAATCAGAAAAATCAACTTTACCCATAAGCAAGCCGATCGGCGGCATCAAAACATCTTCAACAAGAGAGTTTACGATTTTACCGAAAGCAGCACCGATGATGATACCGACAGCCATGTCAATCACATTACCGCGCATTGCAAATTTTTTGAATTCATTTAAAAAGTTCTTCATTTATCTTTCCTCTATATTAAATCCTAAGACGATTTATTTCTAAAATCTTTTTCAAAAATAGTCAAGGTTTTATTCATTTATTCACCTAAAGCCATAAAGAGATAGCTCATGATGATAAAACCGCTAAAAACCGCGATGGCTGATTTTTCGGTGTCTTTATAACCATACGTTTCAGGCAAAATTTCGTTGATAACCACAAACAGCAACGTTCCTCCCGCCATAGCCATGGCAAGCGGAATAATTGATACCGAAACACCGACCAAAAGCAAACCTAAAAAAGCACCCAACGGCTGAATCATACCGATTAATAAAGCCGTTAAGGCTGATTTGAGTTTAGACTCACCTGCCGCAACCAAAGAAATTGCCATCGTTAAACCTTCCGGAATATTATGAAGTGCAATACCGATCACAAGGCTCATCGGGTTAATAAACTCTTCGGCGCCGTATGCTACACCGACCGCCAAGCCTTCCGGCAATTTATGAAGCGAAATGGCAATAATAAAAAGCCACGCCTTTCTTAAGTCAAATTTCGGACCGTGACGCACCATATTGTTATGTTCGTGTGGCAACAAAATATTTAAAATCCAAACCAAAGCAACGCCTGTTGTTACGGCGCCGCAATACCAAAATCCCGCAACATGAACATCTTCATGCAAATTCATTAATTCCGCCATAGCCGGAACAAGAAGGGCAAAGAAAGAAGCCGCAAGCATCACGCCGGCTGCAATATTAAGCATCACATTAATGTTTGTCTGCGAATATTTCTTTTTTAAATAGATTGCAAAACCGCCGATACCGGTAAACAAACCGGCGATTAAAGCACCGTAAAATCCATTTAAAAAACTTTCATTTGAAAATATATCAAGCATTGCTTTGTTTCTCTTCGTGTTGCGGTTTCTTTAAATGTTCAAATGAAATTTTCTTCGGCTCTAGTTTTTCCTTAAAAATTTCACAAATTTTTTCTTTCATTAATTTCGAATCTGCAATTTTTGCAAAAGAAATATCTTGTTTGACCCCCTCTTCTTTTTCAACAATGCCGCCGGAAGCTTTAAAAATACCGTCAGCCAGGCATAAACTTGAAATCATATCATAGGTCATACTTGTCGGGTTTGCCTCATCTTTTAATTTAAGCAAAGCTTTAACAACCGGATTTTTGCTTTTTTTAACAGCCTTTAAAAACGTATAATCCATTTTTAAATCCTTGATTGTTGATGACGGCACGATTGTCGTTCGTATATCATTTTGCTGAATATACTCAAACAAAAACTTCGCTTCGTCCGGACACAGCTTAAAATTAAAAGAGGTTAAATCAGGCTGATAAAAACCGTGCTCATCTTTTTGTGCTAAAACATCACCCATAAGCACAATTTTTTTGACCTTTTTCTTAATCACATTTTGGGCGGCTTTTATATATTTTCCAAGATCAGTAAACGGTGCATTGAGCAAAAGAACAACATTCTTTTCTTTGACCGATTTCATGTATTCCTGCAAAAAAATCGTTCCGCTTCGATGAATGGTTACACCCGCTTTTTCAAAAACAGACGTAAAATCATTCTCAATATAATGATTTTCCTTTTCTTCATCTTGAATATCATAATCTCCGCCCGGAACGGCCCGCAAGAAAGGATAACCGAGATAAGACATTACTCCTTTGGCATACATTGCTCTTCGGCGACGAATTTCATAAGCGCCAAGCTCCGTGATAATACCGCGGATATTAATCAGCTTTTTATCGGCCAAATAAGCTAAAACAACAAATGAGGCTAAATCATCGGCATAATTATTTATGTCGGTAAAAATCAAAACTTCCGGAGTTTTTCTTTGCCTTTGTTTTGCCATACTTACCCTAATTTTTTCTTTAGAAGCTCATTGACCATCTGCGGATTGGCAGATCCCTTCGATTGTTTCATCACTTGTCCGACGAAAAATCCGAATAAATTTGTTTTACCTGCTTTATATAAAGCCAAATTTTCTGCGTTTTGCGCCAAAACAGAATCGACCAAAGCTTCAATTGCACCGCTGTCCGTAACTTGCTTCAAACCTTTTTCTTCAACAATTTTAGATGGCATATCACCGGTTTGCCACATCAAAGCGAACACATCTTTTGCTATTTTGCCGCTGATTGTGTTATTTGAAATCAAATCGACCAGTTCGCCAATCATTTCGGGCTTTACGGGAGATTGATCCAACGTTAATTTATTTGCGTTTAAATTTGCAAACAAATCGCCCAAAATCCAGTTCGCGACTTTTTTGCCGTCATGACCGGCGGCTGCCTTTTCAAAGAAATCAGCTGTTTCTTTGGCTTCCGTCAACACATCCGCATCATAAGCCGTTAAGCCGAAATCTTTTATAAAACGTTCTTTTTTAGCATCCGGTAATTCGACCATTTCTTTTTTAATTTGCTCAATATATTCATCCGTCAACTCAAGCGGCGGCAAATCCGGTTCCGGAAAATAGCGATAATCATCGGCATATTCTTTTAAGCGCATAAACTTTGTTTGTCCGGTTGTTTGATCGAATCTGCAAGTTTGCTGTGCAATCGTTCCGCCCTGTTCATAAATTTCGACCTGACGTTTTGCCTCATTTTCAATCGCCTGCATGGCAAATTTAACCGAGTTAACGTTTTTAACCTCGGCACGTTCGCGCATCCCCGCTTCGCCCTTAAGCCTTACCGAAATACTGGCATCGCAGCGCATCGATCCTTCATCCATATTGCCGTCACATGTGCCTAAATAACGAACAATTGAACGTAATTTTTTCAAAAAGGCGCCTGCTTCTTCGGGCGATCTGAAATCAGGCTCCGTTACAATTTCCATCAATCCGACGCCTGCCCTGTTAAAATCGATATAGCTCTTTTTAGGGTTTAAATCGTGAATTGATTTAGCTGCATCCTGTTCAATATGAATACGTGTAATGCCTATTTCTTTTGACGTTCCGTCCGACAAATCAATCTTGACTTTTCCAAAGCCTACAATCGGATATTCATATTGCGTAATTTGATATCCGTTCGGCTGATCCGCATAGAAATAATTTTTGCGTGAAAAGACGGAATATTTGTTGATTTCGGCATTTAACCCCAAACCTGTTTTGACAGCCTGATGAACACATTCTTTATTTAAGACCGGTAACATTCCCGGCATACCGGCATCAATGAACGATACGTTTTCATTAGCGTCATCGCCAAATTCCGTTGAAGCCCCCGAAAAAATTTTGGACTTTGAAATAATTTGGCAGTGAATTTCAAGACCGCAAACGATTTCCCATTCATTCTTTTCTGTTTTAATTGTGTATGTCATCTCTATTTCCTCTTAAACCCCGCATCTTCTTCCAGAACATAACCGGCCTTGAATATCGTTTCTTCATCAAAAGCGCGTCCAATCAGCTGCATTCCTAAAGGCAACCCTTTGCTGTCAAGCCCGATCGGCAAACTCATTGCAGGCAAGCCCGCCAAGTTAACGGAAACCGTAAACACATCGTTTAAATACATATTAATCGGATTCTCATTCATGGTTTTATCACCGATTTCAAAAGCAGAAGCAGGTGTTGTCGGCGTTAAAATAACATCGCATTTTTCAAAAGCTTTTTCAAAATCTTCCTTGATCAAACGGCGGACTTTTTGTGCCTTAATATAATATGCATCATAGTAACCGGCCGATAAAACGTATGTCCCGATCATAATACGGCGCTTAACCTCCGTTCCGAAACCTTCGGTTCTTGTATTGATGTATAAATCATCAAGCTTTTCGCCATTGATGCGCAATCCGTAGCGAATACCGTCATAACGCGCCAAGTTCGAAGATGTTTCCGCAGGTGCAATGATATAATATGTCGGCAAAGCATATTTTGTGTGAGGCAAACTGATTTCAACCAATTCGGCACCTCGTGATTTTAACATTTCCGCTGCTTTATCCCAATATGATGCAATTTCAGCATTTAAGCCCTTTGGTTTATACTCAATCGGGATACCTATTTTTAAGCCTTTGATATCTTGCCCCAACACTTTTTCAAAATCGGGAACGGCCATATTTGAAGAAGTTGAATCTTTCGGATCATAGCCTGCCATTGCTTGAAGCATTAATGCCGAATCCCTAACATCTTTTGTCATCGGCCCCGCCTGATCAAGAGACGATGCATAAGCAATGATTCCCCAACGCGAACAGCGTCCGTATGTCGGTTTAATTCCCGTAATACCGCAAAAAGAAGCCGGCTGGCGAATAGATCCGCCGGTATCTGTTCCCGTTGCGGCTGCGCACATATCGGCTGCTACGGCAGCGGCGGATCCGCCTGACGAGCCACCGGGCACAAGTGCTTTATCTTTGGAATACGGATTAACGGTCGGTTTATAATAACTTGTCTCTGTGCTGCTTCCCATGGCAAATTCATCCATGTTCAGCTTTCCCAAAAAGACAGCCCCGTTATCTAACAGGTTTTGCGTTACCGTTGATTCGTATTGAGGCACGAACCCGTCTAAAATATGTGAACAGGCTGTTGTGCGCACACCTTTTGTGCAAAACAAATCTTTAATACCGAGCGGTATGCCTTCCAGCATCCTGTTTGTTCCTTTTGCGTAATGTTCATCTGCTGTTTTGGCTTGCTCTAAAGCAAGTTCAGGCGTTTCAATGATATATGCATTGTATTTTCTGCATTCTTCCATCTGTTTAATGTATGCATTTGTTAATTCCACAGCAGAAAATTGTTTTGTTTTCAGACCTTCAACAGCCTCTTTGATTGTTAGTTTTGTTAAATCCGACATCTTTTTTACTCCACAACTTTCGGTACTGCAAAATAGCCGAATTCCTGCATCGGCGCATTTTTTAACACGGCTTCTTTAAGATTACCGTCCGTAACTTTATCATCACGCATCGGCACACGCCCGTCATTAACGGAAACAAGAGGATGAACATCAGACGTGTCCACTTCATTGAGTTGCTCAATCCAATTCAAAATTTTGTTAAACTCTTCTTTTGTTTTTTCGATTTCTGTTTCTTCAATTTTAAGGCGTGCCAGAAATGCCACCTGTTTGACCATCTTATTATCTATTGCCATTGTAGCCTCATTATCTTAATTTTGTTCCATACCTTTTAACAATAAGCTTCGCAGAATGCAAGAAAAATTTGTTTACATCTTTATAACCATCGGCAACAAAACCGTGTTGTGTTGCAAACGGTATAAGACTTTAAGCTCGTCCATATTTCCCAAAATCTTCAGCATCGGAAGGTTGCCCCCGCTCTCAATAAACTTCGTCAGTTTTTCTTGGAACGTTTCCCGTTTGGGATAATATTGAAGCGCAAACGGTTTGTTTGGCGCAATGTCAGCCAATTCTTTTGCTTTTAAGATAGCTTTCTGCAGCCCGCCCAATTCATCAATCAACTTTACATCAACCGCGTTCCTTCCGAGCCAAATACGACCGCGCGCGATTTGATCCATTTCTGCGGCATCAATTTTCCGAACTTCGGAAACCTTACTTGTAAAATCATGATAGACCTCATCCAAGGATTTTTCAAAAACTTCACGTTCTGATTGAGAAAATTTGTGATTCATGCTTAAAATACCGGCATTTTCACCAAATTTAATTTCTCCCCAGTTGATATCCAGTTTATCCATTAAACTCTTTACAACCATTTTGCCGCCCAACACACCTATTGAACCCGTAATGGTTGCCGGATCAGCCAAAATACAATCGCCCGCCAAAGAAACAAAATATCCGCCCGAAGCCGCATAATCACTCATTGAAATTACAATCGGTATATTTTTTTCCGCTTTTAAGCCCAAAAGTGCGGCTCTTATTTCATCTGATGCCGTATAGCTTCCGCCCGGGCTGTTGATTCGAACGACCAAACCCTTCAAATTTTTCTGTTTTTTAAGCTCTTCAATTTGCTTTAATACCGTTTCGGAACCGATAATGGCATCATTTAAAGGGTTGTTTGAACTTTCTCCGCTTTCAATAACTCCTTCCAAAACCATAAAAGCTATTTGCGGAAAATCTTCAGAATCGCTGTCTAAAATATGCGCCATATAATCGGTCATATCATAAAACTCTGCATTATCATATTCTTTTTGGAGCATTTGCTGCAATTCGTGACGATATCCTATCTTATCAATCAAGCGGTCTTCCAATGCCGTTGAGGCGAATACGGGGGCTTGATTGATATCATTTTCAACCGAAGAATCCTCCAGTCCGCGGTGAAAGGCAATCCCTTTGACGAGTTCTTGATAAAGCCCTCCCCCTAATTTTTCCAGTTCTTCTTTATATGTCGGTGTAAAATCTGCATTTAAAAGCGAAGCAACCGCTGTTTTGTATTCATATCTTGTGTAAAATTCAGGCTCAATGCCGACTTTCTCAAAAATATTTTTAAAAAACGGTGTTTCAATGTTAATTCCCGTCATACCGATATCAGCATGGGGCTGAAGCCATATTTCATCAAACAATGTTGCTAAATAATATTCTTTTGTTCCTTGACCGAAGGATCCCATTCCACTCGAAAAAACGTATGTTTTCTTACCTTTGCTTTCGAAATATCTCAAAGCTTCGGAAATATCTTGAATTTGAGCCAACCCGAGGTTTGTTTCATTTAAGTTTGCAACTATTGCTTTTACTCTGTTATCCGTTGCCGCAACATTAATGGCGCGGACAAGGTCAAACACACTATAAACAGACTGATTTGTAAACTCCGCAAACAAGTCGTCCTGTCTCATTTCCGCATAGGATAAGTTAAAATCAAGGCTTAAGATTGTTTTTGCGGGGACATTGCTCAATTTTGATTTCGGGCTCATCAAACCTAAAACGACACATAGCATCAGAATAAATATAATTCCAAATCCGGCAAAAGTATAAACTATTGTTTTACCCATTAATTTTAAGATTTTAGCTTTACTTTCCTTCATTTCAAAATATCCTTATTTTTCAAACACAAAATTAAAATATAAAATTCAAGTTAAAACTCAAGGCTTTTCATAAAGTTATTGACTTAAAAAAAATAATTTTTTTTCATTTTTTGTGTTGACGCGTTGACAAAAATGTGGTAGTATGCCTGCAGAATTAATCTTGCGGTTATGAACAAAAGTTTTAAGAAAGGAAGATACAAAATGGCTAAGAACATACAGCTGACGAAGATTCAGTTTGCTCAGCAGCGTGACAGCGGAACCTTGAGTTATCTTAATGACCAGGGTCTCGGTTATGTTGTTCATTTTGCAACCAAAGAAAAGTTAGGCAACAATGCTGTCCTCGGAAAGTCTGCGCACATAGACTGGAATTCTATTTCCATCTACAAACAAAATCAAGCTCAGGCAAGAGCAAAACAGCTCGGCCAACGTTTGGGTGCCGGAGCTCCCGAAAACTATATTTTGGGTGCCGAAGACAAAGAATATGTTGATAAAATTTGCAATCAGATTAGAGCATATAAAATTTAATTTATTGTTTTATAACAAGAAGAACTCTTGAGATGATTTTCAAGAGTTCTTTTTTTTCGCGAATCGTTAAATTTATTGTTGACAATCCGCCCTTCTGTTTCTATGATTTTCTTCAATTGTCTTAAATATATGTGCAACTAATTATTAATTTATTATGGATATTTTACAGAAATTCGATTTATTGAAAACAATCGGCTTAACAAAAAAGGAAGCAGATCTTTATTTTTCCGAATCCAAGGTCATTCCGATGCTTTACCCGGTTGTTTATTGCACCACGCATGAGGAAGAGAATTTTTGGCAAAATGATTTCGAAATTTTGCCTTATCTTGACACCTCTCGTACTCAACAGGTTTGGGGGATTGATTTCAACGGAATACTTATCTATAAGAATGACGGAAGAAACGACTCCATTCTTGAAGAATCTCATGGCAGATTGCCGGACTTACAAACGCTTACCAAAATCTTTCAATCCGAAACAAAGATCAACCTTTGCTTATATGATTTGCAGCTTTACGGTGTCGAAAATGTGGATTTCATTGATTCGTCTTACCCTTACAAAACGGAAGAGACAAATTCTCAATCTCTGTCGGTATGTTTAATCCGGCTTGACTATATGCAAACCTGGCTTTCCGAACAAGCATGTATCCGTCCCGTGCTTTAACCTTTTTACCCTTAAAATCCAAAAAATCGATTTTAAGGGCGTTTTTTTGCCCGTAGAGAGAAAAATGGTTAATTTTTGTGGGTATAAATTGTTAAAAAACTTTTAAAAAAAATCCTTTTCTGTTATTTTTAATCCATTATTTCAAACAATAAAGGATAATCAATAATGGAAGAAAATCAAATCATTGCAGCTAATTCGACAGCTGAAAACATTACACCGACCATGATTTGCGATGAAATGCGCCGCTCATATTTGGATTATGCCATGAGCGTCATTGTTTCACGTGCCTTACCTGATGTCAGGGACGGTTTAAAACCTGTTCACAGACGTATTTTATACGGTATGTATGAAAACGGCTATGACAGCACAAAACCTTATCGTAAATCGGCACGTATCGTCGGTGATGTTATGGGTAAATATCACCCGCATGGTGACAGCTCTATTTATGAAGCAATGGTGCGTATGGCTCAACCGTTTTCAATGCGATTAACACTCGTTGACGGACAAGGTAACTTCGGTTCCATGGATGGTGACGGAGCCGCTGCCATGCGTTACACCGAAGCAAGACTTGCCAAAGTTGCGCAGAAGCTCATTGATGATATTGAATTTGATACCGTCGATTTTATGCCGAACTATGACGAATCGCTTCAAGAACCTACCGTTCTTCCGGCGCGCTTCCCGAATTTGCTTGTTAACGGAACAAACGGTATTGCCGTCGGCATGGCAACCAATATGCCCCCGCACAATTTAGGAGAAGTCATTGATGCCTGCTGTGCTTATATTGATAATCCTGACATCACACCCGATGAGCTGATTCAAATCGTTCCCGGTCCTGATTTTCCGACAGGCGGCTTAATTTTAGGACAAACAGGAGCCAAACAGGCTTATTTGACAGGTCGCGGTTCTATTATGATGCGTGCTAAGTGCACCATTGAAGAAATCAGAAAAGACAAGGAAGCCATTATCGTTCATGAAATTCCTTATCAGGTTAACAAGGCCGCTCTTGTTCAACGTATTGCCGAACTTGTTAAAGAAAAACGATTGGAAGGTATTTCCGACATCAGAGATGAATCTGACCGTCAAGGCGTTCGTGTTGTTATTGAAATCAAAAAAGATTTTCAGGCTGACGTTGTTCTAAATCAGCTTTATAAATATACGCCGCTTCAAACCAGTTTTGGTATGAATATGCTGGCCATCAATCACGGTAAACCGATGATGTTGACGTTAAAAGATATTATTGCGGCGTTTATTGAATTCAGAGAAGAAGTCATTCGCCGCAGAACAATTTATAAGCTCAACAAGGCTCGTGACAAGGCTCATATTTTGGTCGGTCTTGGAATTGCCGTTGAAAATCTGGATCCGGTCATCGAACTTATACGCACGGCGCCTTCTCCGACGGAAGCTAAGGAAGCTTTGCTTTCAAGAAACTGGCCGGCCAGTGATATTGCCCCGCTTGTTGCTCTTATTGACGAACCCGATCATAAAGTTGAAAACGGCGAATATCATTTGTCAGAAGATCAAGCCAAAGCCATTTTAGACTTGAAATTACAGCGTTTAACCGGTTTAGAGCGTGATAAGATTCACGATGAATTGAGAGGTTTGGGCGAAGACATCAAAGAGTTTCTTTCTATCCTCGGCAGTCGTGAAAAGCTTTATGGCATTATGAAAGATGAGCTGATTGAAGTTAAAACCGAATATGCCAAACCGAGATTAACAACCATTGAAGATATTGAATATGATACGGATGTCGAATCTCTTATCCAACGCGAAGAGATGGTTGTTACCGTTACCGAAGCCGGTTATATTAAACGTGTTCCTTTAAATGCTTATAAAGCACAAAAACGCGGCGGCAAAGGAAAATCGGGCATGACCACAAAAGAAGAAGATTTTGTAACACGTTTGTTTGTTGCTTCAACACATACACCTGTTCTTTTCTTCTCTTCCAAAGGTTTGGTCTATAAGATGAAGGTTTACAAACTTCCTTTAGGTTCGCCGACATCTAAAGGCAAACCTTTTGTAAATCTTTTGCCGCTTGATGAGGGCGAAAACATTACAACCATTATGAAATTGCCTGAAAATGAGGCAGAATGCAAAGACTTGTCTATTATGTTTGCAACGGCTCAGGGTAATGTTCGCCGCAACAGCCTGATGGACTTTGTTAATGTTCAATCAAACGGCAAGATTGCCATGAAGCTTGATGAGGGCGATAAACTTGTTAATGTTGCTCTCTGCACGGAAGACAATGATGTGATGCTCGCGGCCAGATCAGGTAAATGCATACGATTCCCCGTTACCGATGTCCGTGTATTTGTCGGCCGTAACTCGACAGGTGTTCGCGGTATTAAGCTCGGTGCCAATGATGAAGTTATCTCGATGTCGATGCTTAAACATATTTCCGCAAATGCCGATGAACGCGACGAATATTTGCGTATCAGCTCTGCCATGAAACGTATGGCTCAGGAAGAAGGCACGGATATTTATGTTTCACCGGAACAGACCGGCTTATTAAAACTTCTCACACCGGAAAAATTCAAACAAATGGAAGAAAGGGAAGAATTTATTTTAACCGTTACCGTTACGGGTTACGGCAAACGTTCGTCTTCTTACGAATACCGCGTCACGGGCCGCGGCGGACAGGGTATTGCCAATATGGAAATGTCGCCCCGCAATAAAGAAGTCGTCAGCTCATTTCCTATTGAAAATGACAATCAGATTATGATGGTCACCGATGGCGGCAAGCTTATTCGTATGCCGGTTGAAGACATACGTATTGCCGGCCGTAAAACGCAGGGTGTTATCCTTTTCAGGACAGCAGATGATGAACGCGTTGTTTCGGTCACATGGCTTAATGCCGACGAAGGCGATGAAGAAGATATTGAAGAAACGGAAGGTTCAGAGGTTTTAGGTGAAAGCATTACCGAAACCGAAGATATCGTTCCCGTATCCGAACCGGAAACGACTTCGGAAGATTAATATGATCATCTTAAAAGGAAAGCCCTGAGCTGTTGCTCGGGGCTTTCTTTTTAAGTACACTAAAAGAGTCTTTCTATTTTTTGCCATCTGTCCTTTTCCTCTTGTGTCCAGGTACCGTAACAGTGTGAGGAAAAATCGTATGGACCGGAAACCTCCAGACACTTTTGAGCTCGCTCTTTCAAAATCCTAGAAAAGTACAATTCCTTTTCGAACTTGTCCTTATGTGTTTCCAAGATTTTAACAAGATTGGCTTTTGGTCTGCCGCCCATGATGCGTATAATGGAATTTCCCGTAAAAACAGCATCAGGGTTGCTCAGAACGTTATCCCAAAACACAAAAACCAAATCGCAAAGCTCTTCAGAAATTTCCCAAGCGTAAAAGATAATGGCTTCATATTCGTGAATGCACTTCTGATACGCTTTGAACCTCTTGATATCGGTCTCATTCGGCAAGAGAAGATTCTTGAGCTCTTCAACCTTTTCATCAGTCAAGACAGCCTTTTTCTGATACACCCGCTCTAAATAGAGTGCCATACTTTCAAGGCTATCTTTCAAACCTGGTGGGAGCTCATCTTCCAGCTTCGCCTCAAGAGCCTTTTTTTTCTTGGCTCTTTGCTCGCGTTTTGCTTGTCCTGCAAGCTTACGTCTTGCAATTTCTTCCTTGCTTATACGAACCATCTCTTTAAGGTCTTTTTAGCTTTCTCTTTCAGAGATTCGTCAGAGTTACTCGACCCGATGAGCCGGTGAAGCAGTACTCCGTACTCTTTCTCGCAACCCTGCTTATAATCAGGCTTTTGCAAAAGAATGCGGATTCTTAAGGTGTCGGTTTCGTCGTACACGTCCTTGACGACGATGTCACGAATTGCAGCGGCTCTCATGTTAGGCAATGCAATTTCGCGGCGGAATTGTTCCGCTTTTTCGTGTCTTTGTTCTTTACTCATACATACTATAATTATAAAGGTAAATAATTTTATTTTAATGAATAATTTTCTAATTACTGATAAGTATTTTTAAGTATAAGCAAAAAAAACATTCCTTTCAAGACAAAATATCATTTTTTTTAAAAAAGATTTTTGTTGTATTTTTTATCCGTTTTTATTATATTGCCGCTAGGTTACCATGGAGGTTTTTATGTCACACGACAAATTCATTGAGATTAAAGGTGCCCGCGAGCATAACCTTAAAAATATTGATATCAATATTCCCAAAGACAAACTGACCGTTATTACCGGTTTATCGGGCAGCGGTAAGTCATCGCTTGCTTTTGATACGATTTATGCCGAAGGCCAACGCAGATATGTTGAAAGCTTGTCTGCTTATGCGCGCCAATTTCTTGATTTGATGAAAAAACCTGATGTTGATTCCATAGAAGGTTTGTCGCCTGCCATTTCGATTGAACAAAAAACAACCTCTCATAATCCGCGTTCAACCGTCGGAACCATTACCGAAATCTATGATTACATGCGTTTGTTGTGGGCAAGAGCCGGAACGCCATACTCTCCTGCCACGGGAAAGCCGATTGAGGCTCAGACCGTTTCTCAAATGGTTGATAAAATTTTAGCCTTTGAAGCCGGCACAAAAATTATTTTACTTGCTCCTATCGCCAGAGGCAAGAAAGGTGAGTTTAAAAAAGACTTTGAATCGCTTCAAAAACAAGGATATCAACGCATTAACATTGACGGACGAATGTTTAGTTTGGATGAAGTTCCCGATTTAAATAAAAATCAAAAACATGATATTGAGGTTGTCGTCGATCGTCTTGTTATTAAAGAAGGCATCACGGAACGTTTAACCGGATCCGTCGAAACAGCCTTAAAGCTTTCTGACGGTCTTCTTTTTATTGATTTCACGGATGGATCGGCTCGTAAAATATTTTCTTCAAAATTTGCCTGCCCCGTCTCAGGTTTCATGATTGAAGAAATTGAGCCTCGTCTGTTTTCTTTTAATAACCCTTACGGCGCCTGCCCTCATTGTGACGGCTTAGGGGCAAGCCTTTATATGGATCCCAATCTTATCGTTCCGAATGAAAATCTGAGCATTGACAAAGGCGCTATTGAGCCTTGGTTCGGCTTTCACTCTTCTTTTTACACGCAAACCATTGAATCGCTTGCCGATTATTTAAAAATATCGACCAAAACGCCATGGAAAGATCTGCCTCAAAAGGCAAAAGATATCATTCTATATGGTTCGAACGGCAAAAATATCCCGATTTATTATTCAAAATTTGCAACAAATCGACCGTTTGAAGGTGTTATTCCAAACATGGAACGTCGTTTTCTTGAAACAGATTCGGCGACAGTCCGTGAAGAGCTTTCAAAATATCAATCATCAGCGCCTTGCGAACATTGTCATGGCAAACGTTTAAAAGAGCAGGCTTTGGCCGTTAAAGTTGCAGGTCTTGATATTATTGAAGCCACTCAAATGTCCGTTAAAGATGCTTTAAGCTGGTTTTCAAAGGTTGAAAATAAGCTCTCAAAAGAAAAGAAAGAAATTGCACATAAAATTTTAAAAGAAATCATTGAGCGCCTTCAATTTTTAAATAATGTCGGTTTGGAATATTTAACATTATCTCGCCAAAGCGGCGGATTATCGGGCGGTGAGGCTCAGCGTATCAGGCTTGCCTCGCAAATCGGCTCCGGTTTAACGGGAGTTATGTATGTCTTAGACGAACCCTCTATCGGCCTGCACCAACGCGATAACAGCAAGCTTTTGGAAACCCTCACCCATTTGCGTGATATCGGAAATACCGTTATTGTTGTCGAACATGATGAAGATGCCATCAGAGCGGCTGATTTTGTGATTGACATGGGGCCTATTGCCGGCTTAAAAGGCGGATATGTAACAGCCTCCGGCAAACTTGATGATGTTTTAAAAAGCAAGCGCAGTTTAACGGCTGCTTATTTGAATGGTGAAAAAGAAATTCCCGTTCCTAAAATCAGACGCGAAGGAAACGGAAAATTTATTGAACTGAAAGGTGTTAAAACCAACAACTTAAAAAATGTTAACCTAAAACTTCCGCTCGGCACGATGACTTGTGTCACCGGCGTTTCGGGAAGCGGAAAATCATCACTTATTTTAGAAACCCTTTTTCCCGCTTTAGATAAAGCAATTAACGGCTCGCGTATGCCTGCCGGAAAATACACTTCCATCACGGGCTTTGAAAATATTGATAAAATCATTGATATTGATCAATCGCCCATCGGACGCACACCGCGTTCAAATCCGGTGACATATACGGGACTTTTTACTTATATCAGAGATTGGTTTGCTTCTCTTCCTCAATCGAAAGCCAGAGGCTATACGGCGGGGCGTTTTTCATTTAACGTTAAAGGCGGAAGATGTGAGGCTTGTGAAGGTGATGGCGTTAAAAAAATTGAGATGCACTTTTTGCCCGATGTTTATGTTGAGTGTGATGTTTGTAAGGGCAAGCGCTTCAATCGTGAAACATTGGAAGTTAAATTTAAGGGAAAATCCATTGCTGACGTTTTAGATATGACCGTTGATGAGGCGTATGTTTTCTTTGAAAATATCCCCTCAATCAAAAATCGCTTAAAACTCTTGCAAGAGGTCGGCTTGGGATATATTAAACTCGGACAACCTGCAACAACCTTATCAGGCGGCGAAGCTCAGCGTATTAAACTTTCAAAAGAGCTCACAAAAAAAGCAACCGGTAAAACGCTTTATATCTTAGACGAACCGACGACCGGACTTCATTTTGAAGACATTAATAAACTCCTCAAAGTCCTTCAAACCTTTGTTAAACAAGGCAATACCGTTATTGTCATTGAGCATAATTTAGATGTGATTAAAACAGCAGATTATATCATAGATTTAGGCCCCGAAGGCGGCGACGGCGGCGGCAAAATTATTGCCAAAGGCACACCCGAAAGCATCGCCAAAACTGCTGAAAGCTGGACGGGCAAATATTTGAAAGGAAAGCTTTAACCTCTCGTATTTGCATTATTTTCGTTACCCAGCGGCATATTAACCTTCCAAGCTGTGCCGTTTTGCGTGCGCATACCTTTTAGTTCTTCCCTTAAGCGTGTACCGTTCCATATTTGATGACGTTGTTGCATTAGTTTGATATAGGCATCGCTATAATTATTGTTTGCTTCTGTTTGTGCTTTTCCGGTCGTTTGCAGATATGGAGAAATAAGAATTGCCTCTCCCTTTTCTTTATACAATTTCGAACATTTAATTTCTTCATTTAATCCGTTTTCTATCAAAACAGATAAATCTACTTCTTCTTCAGCTTGGAGCCTTTCTATATAATCAACCATTTCCTGAGTATTTTTCGGATTATTTCTTGCTTTTCGAAAGTCTTCTTTGATTCGCTCACACAGTTCGTTTTCGCTTTTTTTGCTCAGTTGGTACCACCGTGTCGGTCCTACGGTTCTTCCTTTCAAGCCTTCTATACAATTTCTAACCTTATCTTTGTTGTAGCCTTTGCTAATTCTTCCATAAAATTCGGGGTCTTTTTTCATTTGCAAAGCTTTGATGTTGTTCACAAACTGCTGGTGTAACACCACTGAATTATCAACCACTTGCTCTTGAGAAACTTCATGTCCGTATTTTTTAGCCCATATTTCCAAAACCTGCGGAATGGCAATTCCGGCCGGCTGAACTATTCCCTCTGCCCCGGCTCCTTCAAGAACTTCAATACACTGATCGGCACAATTATCTCTCAAAAACTTATAATCTTCCCCCGGTTTTTTTTGTTGTTTTTTAATTAATTCTTCTAATTTTGCCGTATCAATTTTAAAATCCCTGATTAAGCTCGGATAAATCTCATATACCCGGCAGGTTTCACTTGCCCATGTGAAATCAATACTATTATCATTACCTTTTGAGCCGTAACTTATTGTTCTATTCTTATATTCCAAGGCAGCGTGGCTTGTCAGCCCCATATTATCGCCGCCGAAAGGATAAATAAAAATACGTATAGGGTCTTCATTTTCCGGTATTTTTGAACCTGCGAGCGTTTCACTGTTTGTTATACCGTATGCTTTGCGTTCTTCCGTGCTGCTTCCCGCATATTTTGTTGTGTAATGCTTATCTTGCCATAAAAAATCCTTCAGCCCTTTTTTCTTTGCTGCGGCGTAAGCTTCATCAAAGTTCTCGGCATCAATTTTTTCAACTTTTTTAATTTTTTCAAGATACCAGGTTTTCAGATTCATATGACATCTCCAAAACTTTCGAATAACATTATAATAATAACATATTTTTAAATTTCCGTCAATATTTACAATCAACGCTCATTTTATTTTTTTACTTGCTTTTTAAATTTGATTTTATATGCTCATTCTATGTCAAATAAAGAAAAAATATTG